>OHDU01000286.1_pt1 | contig 10198 bp, 8 predicted proteins | sample 1567101 | NCBI WGS metagenome assembly OHDU01 (sample SAMEA3879511, study PRJEB24766) | human gut metagenome | biome: human-associated habitat; feature: feces | place: USA | collected 1985/1987 | reverse complement strand
ATATTGGTTCGTTCCCTGCCCGGCCAGCGTCGTCAGGGTTTCGATGGCGTCGTCGCGCTGATCGGAGCGGAGGTAGCAGTCGCTCAGGAAATAGAGCGCATCGTTCACGTAATAGCCCTTGGGATAGCTCTTGACGTAACTGCGCAGCGATTTGGCGGCGGCATCGGTCTGGCCCGCAAGGTAAAGTTTCTGCGCGGAGGCGAACGACAGCGAATCGCGCGACACGGCGGTCAGATCGCTCTCCAGCCCCGCCTTCTGCGCATAGTCGAAGTAGTCGTCCACCCGGCCCTCCGAAACGTAAATCTCGCGGATGCCTTCCATCGCGCCCTTGGCTTCGGACGACTGCGGAGCCGTCTCGACGACCATGTCGTAATAGCGGAGCGATTTCTCCTTGTCGCCCAGATTGAGGTATGCAAGGCCCAGATCGGAGAGGGCCTGCGCCCGGCGCGGCGACGAAGGATAGTCGGCCACGAATTTCTCCAGCTGCGCGGCGCCTTCGGCGTACTGTTCCTGCGCTATGTGGGAGCGTCCCAGTTCATAGGAGGCCTCGTCGGCATAATCGCCCTCCCCCGCGGTGATGATCTGCCGCAGCGCCTGCTGCTTCTGCTCCGTGCGGCCCAGAATGCCGAGCGTCACGGCGCGCTTGTACTGCGCATAATACTTTTCGGGACCGCCCAAGGCCGCAGCCCGGTCGTACTCGGCTACCGCCGCTTCGAACTCCCGGTCGGAGTAGCGGATGTCGCCCAGACGGTTGCAGGCGTCGGCGCGGTACCGGTCACGTGCGGGATAGACGGCGAGGAATTTCTCGAACGAGCCGCGCGCCTGCGCCATGTCCATACGCGAGAAGGCGCAGTAGCCGAGGTTGTACAGCGCCATGGCATACTCCTTTTCGCTGCGGGGCGCACGCTTCAGGTAGGCGTTGTATTTGGCCGCCGCAACCGTATAGTCGCCCTGCGCAAAGGCGATTTCACCCTGCCAGAAGGAGTTGAGGGCCGAATATTTGGGGCTGACGTTGATCGCCGCAGACTCGGCCAGATAGCGCTGCGCCGCACGCATGTCGCCGGCATTGTAGGCTTCCAGTCCGCGGAAATAGGTGATTTTCTGCAACGCGGCGCGGATGTCGGCATCCTGCGTCGGGAAGGATTTGATGGCCCGGTAGGCCGCGTCGTAATCGTTGGAATTGTAGTAGGCGGCGATCAGCAGCGTCACTTCGGGCGCCTCGGTCGGAACTTTGTACCGGCGCGCAGGGCGCAGGGCTTCGCGGATTTTCACCAGCGTCCACAGCAGGATGCCGTAGCCGAGGTAGGTGTAGAAGACGAGGAAAACCCCCGCCCAGAAGAGTATGGCTATGGTCGTCATGCTTCGAAAAGTTCGGTTAATACCTGTTTCATCTGGTTGTCCCACGAGAGGCGTCCCTCGACCGTGCCGCGGATCTGTGCGGGCGTGAGGTGCAGCCCGTCGTAGAAACACACGAGCGCCGCGATGTCGAGGGGCGTGTCGTCGGCCGGGGCTTTCATTACGTAGCCCATGCCGTCGAAGTCGCTGTCGTTCTCGGAGTAGACGAACGGGATGCCGCGTGCGGCGTATTCGCGGTTTTTGAGGGTCTTGATGCGGGTGATGCCGTTGCGGTGGCGGCCCAGACTGGCTATGCCCATGTCGCACCACTCGAATTCGGCGTCGAGTGCCGCACCCGAACGGGGTCCGATCACTTCGGCGTATTCGCTCAGCCCGTACTCCTCGATCGTGCGGCGGTAGCCGTCGATGAGCGACTCGATGCCGTCGCCCGCGATGCGCAGGCGGACGATGCACTGGTGGGGGCCGGCGTAATAGACTTTCAGGCCCTCGATCACGCGGTCCAGACCGTGCCAGAAGTGAATGTTCGCCACGGCCAGCAGCCTGATTTCGTGGGGGCTGCCGTGCCGCTGCGTCTTGAGCGGGATGCTCCGGAAGTCGATGCCGTTGGAGATGCGGATTGTCGGCCGGCCGAAGATTTCGGGGTCGTCGGAGAAGGTCACGATGCGGTCCACCCAGCGGGCCATCCGGCGGCGGAAGGTGCGGTCGATGCGCAGTTTCAGCCTGCGCACGAAGGGGGATTGCGCGAATTCTGCGTCGTAGGGGTAGGTCGGTATTTCGAGCGCGATGCGCACGCCGAGTTTTTTGACTTTGCGCAGCCAATGGATCAGCACCGGGCTGGCGTTGTGGTCGTGGCGGATGTAGAGGAACTCCACGCCCTCGTCGCGGATGTGGCGCGTGATGTCGCCCAGCGACACCCGTTTGGCGACCTTGGCCCGCAGACCCTGCCCGAACGTGCGGATCGCACGCCCGCCGACCATACGGCGCTGCGTGCCGTCGGCCGCGATTTCGAGGTGGCACAGCTCGACGTCGGCGCCGTTCCGGCGCAGGGCGTCGCATTGGGAGAAGATCTTCTTGCTGATGCCGCTATGGGCCGAGAAGCCGTGGAAAACGACGAATAATCCTTTCATTGAGTTATCGGTTTTTGCGGGAGAGGAGACGGAGGGCGGTTCCTTTCAGGTCGTATTCGCCGCTGAACTGGATGTAGAGCAGCCACACGGCCAGCGCCGCGGCGCCTTTCGCCGCAAGCGACACGAGCATAGGCATCGGCGGCAGCAGCCATTCGACGGCCGCCAGCGGCAGGCAGACGAGCGCCGAGAGCAGCAGGGGCGAGAGGAAACTGCGCCAGAAGGCGCCCCACCCCGTGCGCAGCGTCAGGCAGAACAGCGCGTGATAGCACTGGATGAAGTTGATTGCGAACGAGATGCAGATGCACCACGCCACGGCTTGGGTCGTGCCGAAGGCGAAGATGCCGGTGCAGATGGCCGCCGTGTTGAGCGCTGCCGAGAAGAGGCCGCAGAAGAAGAGCATCCGCGTGGCGTTGGCCGCTTGGAAAATCGAGCCTGAGGTGGACATGACGATTTGGATGCCCACCGAGAGCGCCAGAATCCGGAATACCGGGACCGAAGGCTGCCATTGGTCGCCGAAGATGATGAGGACCAGCTCCTGCGCCGTGAACCACAGCACCACCGAGAGGGGCAGGCCGATCAGCGCCAGCAGGCGGACGACTTTGCGGTACGAGTCGGCCAGTTTGCGCAGGTCGTTCTGCATCTCCGAGAAGATCGGGTGCATGACGGGCGATACGACGTAGGCGATATTTTGCAGCGGCAGCATCATCAGGCGGTACGATTTGTCGTAGCGAAAGGCTCATGTAACGGCCCATCAGCAGCTTGTCGAGGTTGCGGCTGAAGTAGTTGAGCAGCTGGAACGAAAACTGGTAGGCCGAGAACGAGAACACCTTGCCGACGGCCGCCTTTCCGGGTTTGAGGTGCACCGAAAGCGGATTCTGGCGGTAGTTTATCACGAAGAGCATCAGGCTCGAAAAGACCGGATTGATCGTCAGCGCGTAAATCCCCGCCCCGGCATAGGCGGCGGCGATGGCCGCCGCGCCGCCGACGACCTGCACCGAGAGCGATCGCACGGCAGCGAATCTGAATCGCTTCTCTTTGAGTATGAGTCCGTTGGGGACGATATTCGCCGCGGCGAAAAAGAGGTTTGCGGAGAGTATGCGCAGGATGTTGCGCAGTTCGGCCGAATCGTCGTAAAACGAGGCGATCAGCCCCGATGCGGCGAAGAAGAGCAGCGCCATGACGGCTCCGGACCACAACGTGAGCGAGAAGATGCCGCCCAGATCGCGTTTGTCGAGATTCTTGTGCTGGATGACCGCCGGGCCGATGCCCAGATCGCTGAAGATGGCGAAGAAGGCGATGACCACGGTGGCGATATTCACCACGCCGAACTCTTCGGGGGTGAACAGGCGCGCCAGCACGCCCGACACCACGAGCGTCACCACGATGCCGGCGTATTTCGCGATCGAGGTGTAGAAGACGCCCGAAGCCAGCTGACGCCCTACCGTATGGGGTTGTTTATTGTCGTTTTCCGTCATAAAGTCGTTCGTAAAGCCCGCCGTACATTGCGGCGATGCGTCCGATGCCGAAGTGTTCCTGCGCATAGGCGCGGTTGCGGGCGCCTTGGTCCGTCGCCGAGAGGCGCGCGGCCCGTTCCAGCGCGATATCCACCGACCGCGGGTCGGCGGGATCGAATGCCGGGTTGCCCGTCTCGGCGAGCAGGCCGCCGATGTTGCCGCTGGCGGGACCCGTCACCACGCGTCCGAAGCTCAGCGCCAGCGGGACGTTGCCCGAATTGAGGATGTCCGTCCGCTGGATGAAAACCACGTCGGCGGCGGCGAGGTAGCAGGGCAGCTGTTCGTCGGGAATCAGCGGTTCGGGCGAGGTGATGCGGCTGTCGAAGAAGCCTTCGGCGCTATGCGCCGCGGCGTAAAGCAGGCGTCCGGCGAGCCGTTTCAGCCCTTTGAACCGCGATCCGCGCCGGGTGTAGGGCCACAGGCGCGGCGCGAGCAGGAATTTGGCCGGGTAGTGCAGTCGGCGGAACGCGCCCCATACCAGCCTGCGCTCCTCCGCGTGGCGGAACGCCCCGAAGGCCAGCACCACCAGCCGGTCGGCCGGGATGCCGAGCGCGCGGCGGCCTGCGTCGCGCGTAATGTCCATGTCGTACAGCCCTTCGTAGATGTGGTGCGGGATCATGACCTGCAGCTGCTCCGAATCCGGATGCGCCGCCGTGAATTCCCGGAGGCTGCAGTCGCCCAGATGTACGATGGCGTCGGCATATCTTTCCACTAGTCCGTAAGCCTCGGCCACGAGCGGATTGCCGTGGTGCGGCAGGGTGTTGTGACGGGTGTATATCAGCGGTATTCCGTTGTTTTTCAGCGTCTGGAGCTGCTGTTCGAGAGTATCGACGTCGGCCGGAGCCGGAGCCTTCCAGCGGAACAGCTCTTCGGGCCATTGGAGGTGTACGATGTCGTAGTCCGCGGCGTTGCTGCGGAACTCTTCGACCGAGCACACGACCTCGTATCCGCAAGCGCGGATGCCGTCGGCGAGCAGCCGCACGAAAGGGTTGTCCGAAGTGCCGGAAGCCGTATAGACGATCAGAATCTTCATGCGCCGGTTAGATTTTCACCCATGTCTGTTTTTCGGGGTCGTAGCATTTGATGACGCGCGCCGGGTTGCCCACGGCGACGCTGTAGGCGGGAATGTCCTTCGTCACGACGCTCCCGGCACCGATCTGGCAGCGTTCGCCGATCGTGACCCCCGCCACGACCACCGAATTGGCTCCGATGTGCGATTCGCGGCCGATCACCACCTCCTTGCGGACGAGCTTCTGCTCGTTCGAGTCGCGCGTGCCGTCGGCGTAGCCGTGGTTGAAGCCCGATATGAAGACGTGCTGTCCCAGTCCGGCGCGGTCGCCCATGCGCACGGGGCCGATGACCACCGACCCGATGCCGATGCGGGCCGCGTCGCCGATCAGGACGTCTCCGGCGCCGTTGTTGACGACCGCATAATCTTCGATCAGGGCGTCGCGCCCCACCTCGAACCGCCGCCACGGAAAGACGTCGAGCCGCGCATGGCGGCGGATCAGCGCACCCCGGCCCTTTTTGTGAAGCGAAATCAACCCGATGACGAACTTTTTCAGCCGGGGATTGTTTTTGATTTTGTCAATCATAACCACAAAGATAGCAAACTTCTGCGATATACGTAACCGTGTTGTGCGAAATCAGGAGTGTTATGGCGCAGTTTTTGGCATATTTCAATAAAATTACGGGCTTTTTTGTTTGAAAATTTGGCGGAATTGAATATATGCGCTACTTTTGTTTCTGCGACACTTTTATCGGATGATCCGACTTTTTGAATTATGAAAAAAATTCTCCTTTTCGCCGCCGCTGCACTGAGCTTTGCAGGGTGTGCCGAAGATGCGCCGACTCCCGGACCGGCAGGCGATGCCGGCAAATTCGCGGAGATAAGCGTCCCTTCCTCGTTCGGTTGGAAAACGACGGCTTCGGTCGCCTGTAATTTCACCGCTCCGCAACCCACCCGCGTATATGTGGCTGCCGGGCAAGAGGCCGAGCCTTTCGCTTCGTTTATGGTCGGCGGCGACGCCGATCCGGTGAAGCTCGACGTGCCGGCCGCGACGCGGACGCTCTATGTGAGCTGCCGGACCGAAAGCGGCGTTTCGCCGCAGGTGGCCGTGCCAGTGACTTCCGACGGCGCTTTCTGCTCCCTCGATCCGAAAGCGGCGAGCGGCACCCGCGCCGGAATCGGTAATGACGACGAAGCCAGCGTCGATGAGGGATTGATCTACATCCCCGCCCGCAGGAATGGATGGGGCACGCTGATGTTCGAGGACCTCTGGCCCGCTTACGGCGACTTCGATTTCAACGATTTCGTCGTCAACTACAAGATCCAGCTCTACATGCAGAACAAGAACAAGGTCAATGCGATGCTGATCGGCGTCCGTGTGAAGGCGGTCGGCGGTTCCATTCCCTACGATTTGTGTCTTGCGATGAAGGGCGTCAAGGGCGGCGAGATCGACCAGATCGAACCCTACAACAGCAAAAACGCTCCCGAAGCGGAGTTGGTCGCGCTCAACTCTCCGAGTTACGTCAAGGAGCCGGCGGTGCTGAAGTTCCTGAACATCCGTGAAAACGCCAACCGCCCTGCGGGTGCCGCCTATGTGAATACGGAGGAAGGCTATGAGATGCCCGAAGACCGGCTTGCCGAGGCTTCGTTCATGGTCTATTTCCGCAATTCGATCGCCATCGAGGATGTGGCTTTCGATACGTTCGATTTCTTCCTGACCCGCGACCGGGAATCGGACGGCCGCCGCATAGAGATCCACCGGGGCGGTTTCGAGCCTACGCCCGCCGCGACGGCCGACTACAATGCGCTGGCCGGACAGAGCGCCTATACCGACAGAGCCGGCCGCTTCTACTATTCGAACGACGGGCTGGTCTGGGCGATCAATATTCCCTTCGACATTCAGCATGCCTACGAGAAGACCGATTTCCTGAAGGCTTATCCCCAAATGCTCGAATGGGCGCAGTCGGGCGGCGCGGTGGCGCAGGAGTGGTATCTGCACGGCGTGGAGAAGCACCTCGTGAAGAGAAAATAAGACCGCAAATACCGGAAACGGAAAAGGAAGGGCAACGCCCTTCCTTTTTTTATCGGCCGCTTCGGCCTGTTCCGCCCGCCGCTCCGCCGATTCGGGGCGGCGGGCGGGTTTGCGCTCTATCTGCCGAGCGATTCGTAAAGCGCCAGCAGCTGCCGGGCCGTCTCTTCCCAAGAGAAGAGTTTGACCCGTTCGAGTCCGTAGGCGACCTGTTCGGCGCGGAACGCCGGATCGGTTTCGAGGCGCAGCAGGGCGTCGGCGATCGCCGTCGGCGAAGTCGGATCGACGAGAATTGCTCCCGGACCGGCCACTTCGGGGATCGCCGAGGTGTTCGACGTCACCACGGGCGTGCCGCAGGCCATCGCTTCGAGCTGCGGAATTCCGAAACTCTCGCGCAGCGAGGTGTAGAGGAACGCCGATGCGCCGTTGTAGACGGCCGGGAGGTCGCCGTTGGGGATATACCCCGGCAGACGGAGCATCCCGCGCAGTTCAGGCGCGCCGATCTCGCGCAGAATCTCCTCCGCGGCCTGCTCCCTCAGGTCGGCGACCAGCAGCGGCAGGGGTTTCTCCGAGCGGCGCACGTACTCGGCGTAGGCGCGCAACGTGCCGGACGTGTTCTTCTTGGGGTCGGTGTTGCCCAGAAAGAAGATGTAGCCGGGATCGGAGAGGTATTTGCCGACGGTCCGCGCCACATCGTCCAGCGGCCGGAACCGTTCGTTGTAGCCGTTGTAGATGGCCGTGATCCGTTCGGGATCGAGACCGAGGGCCGTGCGGATGCGGTCGCATTCGAATTGCGAGACGGTGATGATCTTCCGGCACTTGGGCAGGATGCGCGGCACGACCAGCCGGCGGTAGATGCGTCCCAGCGACTGGTAGGACGACTTGTTGCGCGAAGCCTGCTTTTCGAGGAAGATGATGTCGTGCAGCGTCAGCACCAGCGGAGTGCGGCCCCATACGGGCGCCGTGTTGCTCGTGCAGTGCAGCAGGTCGGGTTTGACCCGCGCCACGGCGCGCGGCAGCGCCCACTGCTCCCAGAGCGGATAGGTCGGGCAGCGGAGCGTCTCGATATGCATGTTGGGCGTCTCCTCCAGACAGCGGTCCCCGCCTTCGCCCGTGAAGATGAAGTATTCGTTTTTCGTGTCGATCTTCTGCAGGCAGCGGATGGTTTCGAGCGCCACGAAGTCCATGCCGTGTTTGTTGGGGCGGAAGATGCGCTGCGCCTCGATCGCGATTTTCATGGTCGGTTTCCGGTATTGTTTCCGGGGACTTCGCTTCCGGCCCCGGTATGTTCGGTGTGGATGAATTTGTCTTTGGTGCCCCGCAGCCGGAAGAGGTTGGCCAGCGTCAGCAGGAACAGGACGGGCATCCGCCGGAGGGCGTGCCCCAGGCGGTCGTCGGCCTGCTCGTCGGGCAGCGCCATCGCCATGGCCAGGAGCAGCAGCAGGACGGCCACCCACCATTTTATCGAACCCATGGGTGCGCATACCGTCATAACGACGGCCCACAGGGGCACCAGCCCCAACAGCAGGATGCGCGGCGGCAGGCACCATTGCAGCAGCTTGTCGCAGTAATCCGTATTCCCCGAGAGGATTGCTCCCGGAAGCTGCCTTACGGCCGATGAAAGGGCGTAGAACTGCGCCGCTATCCAGCGCCGCCGCTGGTTGTAGTAGGCACCTTCGCCCTGCACCTTTTCGTCCAGCACGCGCACGTCGTCCAGGTAGTCGATGTAGATGCCTTGCCTCAGCAGCAGCGCTTCGAGCTCCTTGTCCTCGCCCGAAGTGGTGCAGCAGGCGATATTTTCGCGGAACCATTTGTAATCGAAGGCCATGCCCGAGCCGATCAGCGCCGAAGAGAATCCCAGCGCCACATGCCCGCGGCGGAAGATCGAGTTGTTGACCTCCTCGCTCGCTGCGTCGAGTACGGCGGTGTCCGTGTCGCGGTTCTTGGCCGTGCGGTGTGCCTGCACGGCCTGGATGCCGCTGTCGAGGGCGTCGTTCATGCGGGCGATGAACTCCCTGCCCGCCAGGTTGTCGGCGTCGAGTATCGCCACGGCCTCCGCGCCGTCCGGGCCGATTTCCCCTACGGCAAAGTTGAGCGCCCTGGCCTTGGAGCTGTTCTCGAAGGAGGCTTCCAGCACGCGGATCGGCATCCGGCGCAACTCGGCGAGCGTGGCCGGTTGCAGCCGGTCGGCGATGACGACCACCTCGTGCAGTTCCTGCGGATAGTCCTGTTGCAGCGCGGCCTGCGCCGTACGAACGATCACCGCGTCGCTTTTGTAGGCCGGGATCAGCGTCACGAACCTGCGTTGCCGCCGTGCCGGGGGATAGGTGTCCTTGCGTGAGCGAGTCGAGGCGGCCGCAAAGACGAAGAGGTAGAGCACCGGGAGTCCCAGTACGAAGACGAATATCCAGTCGAGGATGTCGAGCAGCAACATCATACCGTTTTGTTTTTCAGGGTGAAGAAGCCTCCGGCACCGTGCCGTATGGCCTTTGCCAGGTCGCAGCGCCCGTGTGCCAGCGCCGCGGCGATGCTTTTGGGCACGGCGATGAGGAGCTGGTAGGCGACGGAAAGCATCCGGGCGGTGCCGTGCAGGTTCCGCCATGCGAACAGCAACCGGTTGCGGGTCAGGTAGTAACTTCTCAGGGGACTTTGCTGTCCGGTCGTCGCGCTCTCCTTGTGGAATACTGTGCAACGGGGGTCGTAGGCTATTTTCCAGCCTTGTTCACGGATACGCACCGACCAGTCGAGTTCTTCGTAGTAGAGGAAATAGATGTCGGGCATCGGCCCGGCTTTTCGGGGTACTTCGCGCCGTACCATCATCGCCGCGCCGTGGGCGTAGGGTGTGTCGCGCGGCGTGTCGAACGACCCGTCGTCGGGCATCCCGAAGCCGATGAGCGCATTGCGCAGCGTGACGTGCGTCAGGGGCGTATACCCGGCGAACTGGATATGCCGCGGGGGTGCGAAAAACCGGATCTTCGGGCATACGGCACCGATCGCGGGGTTGCCCGCCAGGGTTTCGCAGAGGTAATGCAGCGTATCGTCTTCGACCTCGGTGTCGTTGTTGAGCAACAGCAGGTAATCGCCTGCCGCGGCTGCGAACCCCAGGTTGTTGCCTCCGGCGAACCCCAGGTTGCGCTCGCTGCGCAGTGCCTTGATCCCCGGG
>OHDU01000278.1_pt1 | contig 10290 bp, 5 predicted proteins | sample 1567101 | NCBI WGS metagenome assembly OHDU01 (sample SAMEA3879511, study PRJEB24766) | human gut metagenome | biome: human-associated habitat; feature: feces | place: USA | collected 1985/1987 | reverse complement strand
ATGACGTAGATATGGCCGTCGTGAACCATGGCGTACGGATAGCCGTAATCGCCGCTTTTCCAGCGTCCTTCGTATTGCCGGGTGTAGCGGTCGTCGGAGAGGATGTAGCATTTGTCGTAATTGAACCCGTCTTCGGAGAGGGCCAGCACCAGCGGATAACGGGTGCCCTGACGGGTGTTGTCGGGCGTGCCGATGTAGAGATAGCGTCCGTCGGGAAGGGCGCAGAAAAACGACTTGGTGTTGTTGTCTGAAAAATCGCTGCGTACGGGCATGGTCCAGTTGCGCCCGCCGTCGTAGCTCTGTGCCTGCCAGAGGTAGCCGTCGTAGGGCGTGGACGAATTCCGGAAAAGGCAGTACAGCGTGCCGTCGGCATGCTCGAACAGCTCGCCTTCGCACAATGACGGCCGGATCTGTTCGAAGGTGACATGCCCGGTCTGGTCCTGCGCCGCCGTGCCGCATTTATGCCAACCGCGCAGCCCCGTCGGATCGTCGGAGTAATAGAACGCCCGGTTGCAGGTCATCGCCAGCCGTCCGGTCGAGAGCCGCAGCGGGGCGTGGCTGGGAAATATGGCCAGTCCGAGCGATACCGGCCGTGTCCATGTCCTGCCGTCGGGCGATGTCACGGCGTAGAGCTGCGGATTCAGCCGGGCGTTGCTCGTGCCGTCGTTGTCGTTTTCCGTATAATAGACAGTCAGCCTGCCGTCGCAGACCCGGATGCCGCCCGGAGTGAGGATTTTCTTGGTGCCGTAGTCGCCGTCGGACGGTTCCGCTAGGAGCTGCGGAGCGCTCCAGCGGATGAAGTCCCGGCTGGAGGCGATCATCACCCGCTGCCCCGGCTCGTCTTCGCCTCGCATGCCGTTTGAATAGACGGCATAAAAGGCGCCTTGAAAATAGGTGACCGAGGGGTGGTGGGAATAGCTCCAATCGCCGGCCGGCATGTAAATTACGGCGCGTTCCGGTTCGATGCGCGGCAGGTCAGCGGCGGGATCGTACGCATTTCTGAAAATGGAGATACGGTCTGTTCCCTTTGGTTCGGCTCCCGGTGCGGGCGGAGGGTTTTCGTTCCCGTCTCCGCCGCAGGCCGGCAGAAGCAGGCCGAATAGTCCGGCTATGGCGATAACGGCGTTTCTCATTGCAGGGCGTCGATTTCGATACGGATTATTTCGATGCGTTCCTTGCGGCGCGAGACGATGACGTAGATATGGCCGTCGTGAACCATGGCGTACGGATAGCCGTAATCGCCGCCTTTCCAGCGGCCTTTATACTGCTGGGTATATCTGTCATCGGAGAGGATGAAGGTCTTGCCGAAATTGTAGCCGTCTTCGGATAGTGCCAGCACCAGCGGGTAACGTTCTCCCGGACGGGAAGTGTCCGGGGTTCCGACGTAGAAATAGCGTCCGTCGGGCAGATTGCCGAAAAACGATTTGGTGTTGTTGTCCGTAAAGCGGCTTTTTACGGGCGACGTCCACGAAATTCCGCCGTCGGTACTCTGCATTTGCCACAGGTAGCCGTCATAGGTTTTGCCCGTACTGCGGAGCAGACAGAAAACCTGACCGTCGTTGTGTTCGAATAGTGCGCCTTCGCAGAGCGAAGGGTGTACCTGCTCGAAGGTTACGGCCCCGTCCTGATATTTGGGAACCTCCATCCGGCAGCGGTTCCATTTGCCGGTGCCGGAGGGATCGTCGGTGTAATAGACCAGCGTGTTGCCCGTGAGGATGATCCGGCCGTTGGAGAGCGTCAGCGGCCGGTGGCACGGGAATACGCGGATCGAGAGATTGACCGGCTCGGACCATGTCCGGCCGTCTTCGCTCGTGATGGCGAACAGCGTCGCCTTTATCCGTTTGTTCGAAACGCCGTCGTTGTCGTTTTCCGTGTAGTAGAGCGTCAGCTTGCCGCCGATTACGGTGATGCCGCCCGGCGTGAGTATCTTGGTCTGTCCGAACTCGCCCTCGCCCGGAGAGAGTATGACCCGTGGTTCGCTCCAGTCGGTGAAGTCTTCCGAGGTGGCGAGCATGATCCGCTGGCCGCACTCGTCCTCGCCTTCGGGACCGTTCGAGAAGACGGCGTAAAAGGTGCCTTTGAAAAAGGCGACGGAAGGGTGGTGCGAGTAGGTCCATGTACGGACCGGGTCGTAGATTACGCTCTTCTCCGCATCCAGCTTCGGGATTTCGGCCTTCGGGTCGTAATTGTTGGTGAATAACGTGGGCTGTTGGCCGAATCCTGCCGTGCAGCTCAGCGTCACGGCCGTCAGCAGCAGGCCGCATCGGATCGTCTTATTCATCGTGCAGGTCTTTTAATCGTTTTGTTCCAGCCATTTGAGGTTGAAACGGTAGTGGTTTTTACTGCTCAGCAGGTGTATTATTCCGTCGGGCGACTGCGTCATCGTCAGGTATCCCCGTGGTTCGGCCCGGTCGGCGTCCGTTTCGAAAAAGCCGGTCCACGCCCCGCCGTCCATAAACCGGTATTGTCCGTCGGTGATGAGTTTGCGGACGGGCCACGTCTTGCCTTCGTCATAGGACACGGCGGCGAACATGCCGCTTTTGATCTTCCCGCCCAAACGCATCCGGTCTTCGTCCTTGGGCGGACGCAGAAGGATACCAACACGATCGGACCCTCCTTCAGCCGGATCATCGTGCAGCGCTGGCCGCCTGAAATCGGCGGGAACGGAGAGGCTTCGTAACGCCATGTTTTGCCCATGTCGCCGGAGATGCTCCGGGTCATTCGGCGGCGTCCCTTTGCATCGGCGACGTCGTTGCCGCGGCCGAACGCCATCAGCGAGCCGTCCCTGAGCTGGACGACGCAGGCGTGGATGCCCGCGATCATGCCGCCGGTGCGTCCCGCTTCGAACTCTTCGGGTTTTTCCCCGCAGGGAGATGTCCAGCTCCGGCCGTCGTCGCGGCTGATCTGAATCACCGAACCTTCGTTGTTGTCCGGGCCTCCGTCGCAGGCATTGATGAGCCAGCCTTCGCTGCTGCGGATCATGCCGGCGATGACCTGATGTCCCGGAGTATGTTCCGGGGAGACGATCTGCGGGCGGCTCCATGTCGCGCCGTTGTCGTCCGAGGTCTGCGCCATGAGCGCCAGATTGCGCCACCAGCCGCCGGCTTCGACGCCGTTGAGCAGATAGATGCGGCCGCTGTCGGGATCGCACCGGAGTGACGAGCCGGTCATGTTGCGGTCGGGAACCTTGCACAAAAGGCTCGCTTCGTCCCACGAGTCGGCTCCGCAGCGCAGGCGGCTGTGCCAGATAGCCATTTCCCGGCCGAATTCGCTGATCGTCGAGAACCAGACGGCGAGCAGGTCGCCGTTACGGCACCACGTGACTGCCGGACAATGGTTGTGGGGATACATCGGTGCTGCGGAGATATGCGGCGGTATGACGTATTCGATGGGGGTGTAATAACGCGGTTGGTCGTTCATATCTACCCAATGTGCGACGTGTTGCGCTACAGGTTCGGCGGCGGTGGAAGCGGGAACCGGCTTCGTGGCCGGATAGGGCGCTTCGATAATGCGGAATCCGGTCAGGAAATGCTTGTCTTCCGGGATCATGGCCATGCGGTTGGCCGAGCGGAGGTATTCGACGGGGGTCGAATGGCTGCCGCCGCGCGTCACCTTGTAAAAGCCGTCGGCATATCCCACCGGATCGGTCTGGTCGCCTCTGAAATAGGGGCCGTACCAGTCGTAACACCACTCTTCGACGTTGCCGTGCATGTCGTACAGTCCGAAGGCATTGGGCGCGCTCTGCGCCACGGTCAGATCGACGGGGATGAACGAGTGATGCTCTTCCTGATTCTTCAGCGCCGCTTTGGGAAGCCGGTCGCCGAAGGAGTAGTGCATGCAGGAGCCGGCCCGGCACGCGTATTCCCATTCGGCTTCGGTCGGAAGCCTGTAGGTGCGGCCCTCCTTTTCGGAGAGCCAGCGGCAAAACGCATCGGCCTGATGCCAGTCCACGAAAATCACGGCTTCGTCGTCCCCGCTCGAAAACCCCTGTTTGCCGCGCAGGGCGCGGTGCGAGGGATCGAACGCTTCGTACTGGGCGTTGGTGATCTCGGTGACGGACATCCGGAACGGTCGGGAGATGACCACTTTGTGGATCGGCGCCTCGTCGTAGTCTGCGCCCGGTCCGCCGGAACCCATGTAGAACCAGCCGGCCGGGATTTCCGCGAACCGGATCGCCGGGCCGGGCTCCCCGGCCGAACAAACGTTTCGGCCGAGGAGGAGCAGCAGGGCGGTAAAAAGTGTTTTTCTGTTCACCGCAGAAGTGTTTTATTCGTTGTCCGCAGGTTCGGCGATCGTTATTTTCAATCGTGCGACGACTTTGCTTTCGCCTTCGAACGTGGCGTTCCGGGCGACGAATACGGCGTCGTATTCCCCTGCGGTTTCGTAAATATATGAATAATTGTCGGCTCTGGCATTCATGGCTTTGACCGGAATGCCGTAATTGGCGGTTCCTTCGCCGTCGATTTTCCCGGCGTATTCGTATTTGTGTCCTGCTTCGCCCGAATAGAAGGTGATGTAGTCGGGGTTGCCGCTGAAGTTGAAGTATACCTCTTTGCCGGCTTCATAGACATTGCCGCTGTCGGGAGTCACCCCGAACGAAACGTCTTCCAGCACCTCCCCGCAGGAGATCAGGCACAACAGAAGGGCCGTAATAAACGTGATGATCAGATTCTTTTTCATCGTATCGGTGATTAAGTCCTTTACCATAAGGGATTTTGTTTGATCGAGAAGTTGGTAGCCAGTTCCTTGCTCGGTATCGGATACCAGTTGTGGCGGTACTCGGTGTAGTCGGCGATTCCGTCCGCATAGCTTTTGTTCGCGTGCCAGCGGGGATCGGCTACCTGCGCCCGGCGCTCTGTGGTCATGGCTTCGACGTAGAGTCCCCAGCGGATCAGGTCCAGACGGCGCAGTCCTTCGAAGCAGAGTTCGCGGCCCCGTTCGTCGATGACGAGCCGGCGGAAATCCTCCTGACCGAGACCTGCGACAGCCGGATAGTCGGAATTGGCCCGTCGGCGCACCTCGTTGATACATTCGTACGCCAGAGTTGTCGGACCGCCGTAGGCTTCGTTTTCGGCTTCCGCCAGCATCAGCAGTACGTCCGAATAGCGCAGCACGGGAAAATTGATCGGCGTGTAGTCCTTGTCCTTCGTGTCGGAAAGTTCGTATTCGCGGCGGAATTTGCCTGCGTTGCAGTAAACGTACTGTTTGTTGTTGAGGTTGCGCCACAGTTTCTCTCCGTTGCGGTAGTAGTATTCGCAGATATTCCACTCCCGGCGCACGTCGTTCGGATCGTCGAACAGGTCGAACAGTTTGAGCGTCACCGATACGTACCCGTAGCCGAATCCGTAGGCGTCGTTCTGGTTGTTGTAAACGCCGTTGTAGCTTCCGACGCAGCCGCCCGTGGTGTGGCCGTCCTGATTGTTGCCCTTGAATTCGATTTCCCAGATGCTTTCGCGGTAGGTGAGATCATAGATATCCTTGCTGAGGTTGGTGAACACCTCTTTGTAGTCGGGGTTCAGCGTGTGGAGTCGGCTGCTGCGGACTTTGCGCGCCCAGTATGCGGCCTTTTCGAAAGCCTCCTTGCCTTTGTAGAGGGGGAAGCCGCCCATTTTCAGATAGACGCGGGCGAGGATGCCTTGGACGGTCGATTTCGAGATGCGGCCCGGACCGTTGAGCTGGTCGGCCGCCCTGACCTGTCCTACGACGTCCTCCATTTCGGTTACGATGAAGTCGAAAACCTCTGCGGCCGGGGTCGAGGGCATCTGAAGCGCCTCCATGTCGGTGTCGCGGGTCGATTTGAGGCGTAAGGGTACGTCGCCCCAAAGGCTCGAAAGCGTGAAGAAATAGTAGGCGCGCAGGAATCGTACTTCACCCATGTACTGGGCGATGAGCGTTTCGTCGATCGGCGAGCCCTGTATATATTCGAGGAACGAGTTGGCGCGGTCGATACCCGTGTAGAGATTCGCCCAGAGGTTGTTCAGCGTCGCGTTCGTATAGGTGTAATTGTTCAGAAACAGTTCCTGTTTGGTATAGTTGCGGTCGTAGTAACTCAGGTCGTCCTGCAGGTTGAAGGCGTAGAACCAGTCCCGGCCGTAGAACGACAGGTCGGACAGCGGTGCGTAAACGCCGACCAGTGCTTTCTGAACGCTCTCCTCGTCCTTGTAGGAGGTTTCCGGCGATACGAAACCCGCAGTCTCGACGTCGAAGAAATTGCAGGAACCCAGCGTTATGCCTGCGATGAATATAAAAAGTAGTTTTTTCATGATCGTTGTTTTTAGAATACGACGTTGATTCCGAAGTTGTAGACGCGTGAGCGCGGGTAGGCCGACCAGTCGTATCCGGGAGTGAGCGCCGTATTTTTGGTCGAAACTTCGGGGTCGTAACCCGAATAGTTGCTCCATGTCACCAGATTCTGCGCCGAGAAGTAGACCCGCAGCTTCTGGACGAAGAATTTCTTGGTGATCTTGGAGGGCAGGGTATAGCCTAACGAGAGGTTTTTCAGGCGCAGGAACGAGCCGTCCTCCACCTCGAAGGTCGAATACTGGGAGGAACCCCAGCCGCCCACGCGCGGAATGTCGCTCATCGGATTTTCGGGAGTCCAGCGTCCGCAGTACTCCTTCCAGCGGTTGTAGCCGACCTCCGATTTGCCGCGTACGAACTGCGTGCGCGCGGCGTTGAGGATGTCATTGCCGTAATTCCATTGGAAAAAGACGTTCAGGTCGAAGCCGAAGAATTCGAAGGTGTTGTTGAAACCTCCCGTGTGCAACGGCTGTCCGCGTCCGATGATCGTACAGTCGTCGGCATTGACCGTGCCGTCGCCGTTGATGTCGCGGAAGCGCGCGTCGCCCGGCTGCACGCCCGAACGGCCGGTGCCGTTGTCGGGAATGTCGGCTTTGAGGACCCATTTGCCGTCGACGTTGTCGAAGTCGTCGTATTTGTAAGTCCCTTCGTAGATATAGCCGTAAAGCATGCCCATCGGCTTGCCGATTTTGGTGATATAGGCGTTGTTGTAGGAGATGACATTGACGATGCTCTCCTGATTGTGCGACAGTGCCAGCACCTTGTTGCGGTTGAAGGCGATGTTGAAATCGGTCGTCCAGCGGAAGTTTTTCGTGTTGAAATTCTCGGTCTGGAGCGTGAATTCCCATCCCTGATTCCGGACTTTTCCGATATTCATGGTGTTGGTGGAGAAGCCCGACGAGGGTGGGATGTCGGCGGACAGCAGCAGGTCGGAGGTAATCTTGCGGTACCAGTCCACGGCGATCGTAAGCCGGTTGCGGAACAGCCCCAGATCGACTCCCGCATCCCACTGCGTGGTGGTTTCCCATTTGAGGTTCCGGTTGCCCAGATTGACGATGATGTTGCCCGTGGTGTTGCTGTTGTCGAACGGGTACTCCGACCCCTCCGTGGCGTACATCTGCGTCCGGTATGCGTATTCCGAAACGCGGTTGTTGCCCGTTTGTCCCCAGCTGGCCCTGAGTTTCAGGTTGGAGACGACCTTGTTCTGACTGAGGAACTTTTCGTTGGAGATGTTCCATGCGGCCGAGGCCGACGGGAAGTAACCCCAGCGGTTGTTCTTGGCGAACTTCGAAGAGCCGTCGGCGCGGAACGTCGCCGTGAAGTAGTACCGGTTGTCGTAGTTGTAGTTGATGCGCGACAGGAACGACATCAGCGTCCATTCCGCCGAATTGTAGGTCGAAACCACCGGGGAGCCTTCGCCGAATCCGTTGATGCCCAGATGCTCGTTGGGAATATGCGTGGCCTTCATGTAGGTATTCCTGTAGCGGCTGCCCTGCATGGTCTGTCCCAAGAGAATGTCGAATTTGTGCTTTTCGTTCTTGTCGAAGGCGGTCTTGTAGGTCAGGGTGTTCTCGTTGACCCACTGTTGGGTCGATTTGTTCTGCACCGATGCGTTGACTCCGTCCGAGCGGTATTTGTTACCCGTGCGCGAACGCGAACCGTTGAATTGCTCGTTCGAATAATCGTCCGTCAGGAATCCGCCCATAACCTTTACTTTCAGGTCTTTGATGATTTCGTATTCGACATAGGCATTGGCCCTGAAATAGTTGTTGATGCGTTTGCGGTATTCGTCCGAAACGATGTAGATCGGATTTACCCGGAAGTCCTGTGACGGGTTGATCGAGGGGTCGACCCACTCGTTGATCAGGTCGTCGTCGCCGACCGATACGAACGGACGGTAGCTCCATACGTTGGGCAGCAGGTTGGCGCTGCCCGTGTAGTTGGTCTGCGACGGAGAGTCGCCGGTCTGCAGGATGCGCGAGTAGTTCGCCATCGCCTGCACGTGCCATTTCTTGGCGAAGCGGTGGTCGATCGTGGCGCGGCCTTGATAACGGCTGTAATTCGAATTTTTGATGATGCCGTCCTGATCGAGCATGGAAAGCGTCGTGCTGAACCGCGTGGAGCGGTTGCCGCCCGACAGATTGACCGAGTACTTCTGTATGGGAGCCGTCCGGAAGATTTGATCCTGCCAGTCGATGCTCTTTACGTTGCGGTAATCCTCGATCGTGCCCCCTTCGCCCAGATAGGTTTTGTTGAAGTCGGCTTCGGTCATGATCTCCTGCTGGAGCGTAACGAACTCATAGGCGTTCATCAGGTCGATTTTCTTGGATATCTGAGCGAATCCCCAGCTTGCGTCGAAAGTCACCTTCGTCGTTCCGGGAGTGCCCAGTTTGGTGGTGATGATCACCACGCCGTTGGCCGCGCGGGCTCCGTATATCGCGGTTGCTGAAGCGTCTTTGAGAATGCTGATCGAAGCGATGTCCGAGGGGTTGAGGGCACCCATCGAGGTATCTTCCAGCGGGAAACCGTCGATGACGTAGAGCGGCGAGTTGGACTGCGTGACGGAGTTGCTGCCGCGGATGACGATATTCATCTCCTCGCCGGGCATGCCTTCGTTCGAAGTTACCTGCACGCCGGCTACGCGGCCCGCGAAGGCTTCGCCGATGTTGCCGGCGTCGGTTTTGAGCATGTCGCCGACGTTGGCGCGTCCCACGCTGCCCGTCAGGTCCTTGTATTTCACTTCGCTGTAGCCGACGACCACGACTTCGTCGAGACGGGCGTCGGTGGCGGTCAGCACGACGTTTATCTCGGTTTTCTGACCTACGGGAACTTCCTGCGACACCATGCCCAGAAAAGAGAACACGAGACTTGCGGTCGGCGGTACGTTCGAAAGGACGTAACGTCCTTTCGAATCGGATACGGCGCCCCGGTTCACCTCTTTAATGATGACGGTGGCTCCTTGCAGCGGCAGGCTGTCGGGACCCATTACGGTGCCGACGACCTTATGTCCTTTGGTCTGCGCCCCGGCAGGTCCCGCCATCCCCGCGAAGAGTACGGGGAGAATCAGCCAGAGCCGTAAGTTGCGGCGCAGTGCATTATATATACGAATCATCTTGTTTGGTTTTTTAGGTTTTTGCTTTGCCGGTTCGTTCCCTGCGCAGATATCCTGTCTGCGCAGGGAATGCTTCCGGTCGTTATTCCTTGACGCAGCGGATTGTTTGGGCATTTCCGCGCTGGAAGGTGTAGAGCGGATCGACCTCTTTCCAGTCGTTCTTGAATGCCAGACAGCAGCTCTTCGTTCCGGCGGAGGGAGCCGAGGTCCAGTAATAGTAGAACGAACCGCGGTTCAGTGCGCCGGAGCTGTAGTAGCGGCACCCGTTGTAGGGGAACCATGCCTGCTCGCCCGAACCCGTGGCTGCGTAGTAGAGATACCATCCGCGTTTGGTCGGACTTGTGTTTACGACGTTGTGTTGAGCTGGGTCGGTGGTGTTTTCTCCCGTTTTCGTGAAGATCGAGAAGGCATCCTTGCCCGGAATCCTGTAGCCGGGGGGACACGGGTCGTAGATCGACTTTTGATGAGTCGCGGTCAGCCCCTCCTCGCCCTGCGGATTGCCCCAGAGGTAGTTGTTGCGTCCGGCGAAAAGCCAGTCCGCCGCCTTGAGGAAGGTTATGGGATTCTGGATCGCATTGGCGATCGTTCCGGTGGATGCGTCGGAAGCGGCGACGCTCACCTTGGTTACAGATCCGTAGAGGGTCGGTTCGGTCATGTCGTAGAATTTCGACGAGCCGGGGATTGGGTCCTTGCGTCCCCATTGGTAGGACATGCCCAGCGAACCGGTGTCGTCCAGCGCCGATGTGGCGCCCAGACTGCGGTCCATGAAGGTATAACTGTTGCCGTATTTATTGGCCATGTAAACCTGATCGGCGGGGAGGTCCGTACACCAGATATGCCAGCTCCACATGATGCGGCCCTGCTGGTCCTTAACCGCG
>OHDU01000274.1_pt1 | contig 10447 bp, 6 predicted proteins | sample 1567101 | NCBI WGS metagenome assembly OHDU01 (sample SAMEA3879511, study PRJEB24766) | human gut metagenome | biome: human-associated habitat; feature: feces | place: USA | collected 1985/1987 | reverse complement strand
TAACGGGTCGCTCTTATCGCTTACTCTTCGGAATTATTATACTGTATATACGAGATTAGTTGTGCCAAATTCGAATTTGATGGCATTTCATTACCATTTACCACAATACACAGTTTTGTTTTTGCACGCGAGATAGCCACGTTCATCAGGTTTGGAACGGATAATTACTTCTGGATTACCAAAGTGTCCTTGAACCAAGGTTAGAGACTTTCATTTTGAATTATTATCTTTGTACCAATAAAGATAATAACGAGTGAAAACTTTAACAAAATCAAGGAATAACGATGGGTACAGACATGATTAATCCTGCTATCGAGACAGGAAAGAGCATTGGGGATTTCGGAATGATGGCTATTACAGCCGGATTCTTTTTGGTGCTGTCAGCACTGATGTGGGTAACTTTCTTCCGCTGGTTTATGAAAGTCATTAACGACACAATGAGCGCACAGCGGGAAACATTCAAAGAACTGTTGGCTGAGACGAGGAATCAAAACATTCAACTCAATAACATATCCGAGGGACTTGCCCCCGAGACGCAAATGCGTATCAAGACGGTCACGAATATGGCGTTCGACCTTGCGGTTGAAAGGGTGTGCCGTATTATTAAGAGGGTTCGCGAAGAGAACCATATCTCGGATAAGGAAGGGACAGCGAAGAAGTTTGAAGAAGTATTAGGAGAAGCTTACTTCCTCCGTGGACTTTCTTATTTTTATTTGGTACGCATGTATGGTGATGTACCCCTAATTCTAGCAGAAACAGACGCTTCAACGTACATGCCGAGAACTGCTGTTGCAGAAATCTATGATCAAGCGATTATTCCTAGCTTGAAAAAAGCAGTAGAAATATTACCGGCAAAAAGTCGCAGCGGCTTCAGCTCTACTCCTTCCAAATGGGCAGCCGAAGCTTGTCTGGCAGACGCTTACATGACAATGGCCGGTTGGCCTTTGAAAAGAGGACAAGAGTATTACTCACTGGCAGCGGCTGCAGCTAAAGACATCATAGACAACTCTGGTTTGTACCTGACCGAAGAATATGCAGAATTGTGGAAAGAAGCCAATAAAGCACAACCCAATGAAGTAATGTTTGCCATCCACCATAATGCGAAGATGAAGACGGCAAGTAACTATGGAAAGTCTTACTACCCCAGCGATTTTGCCCCCAATGCCGGTTGGTCTGACTACTATGCAAACGAAAGCTTCTTTCTAAATTATCCGGATGATGCACGTAAAGAGTGGAATTATATGACAGAATGGGAAACTAAAAACGGTCATGTCACTTATAAAGAAAGTGCCGATAAGCTTCCCGCCATTTCCAAGTATTATGACTATGACAACGGCGCACCCGGTAAGAGTGCCCAAGCTAATGGTATCACTTGTATCTACCGTTACGCCGATGTCCTGCTGATGTACGCAGAAGCTTCCACCCGTGCCACAAACAGTGTAAACGCACAAGCTTTGGATGCCATTCAGAAAGTACAGAAACGTGCCGGTTATGCACAAGACCAGCTGACCACAACTACTGATCCTACAGCTTTCACAACAGCTGTATTCAACGAACGCGGTTGGGAATTCTTTGCAGAAATGAAACGTTGGTTCGAACTTGTTCGTCTGGAAAAGGTAAGTGAAGTTAGAGCCGAGACTTGGAATGGTTCGCTTTTCCAAAGCAACAACCATTATTACTTCCCCATACCTTATCAGCAAATCCGTCTGACACAGTGGACTAATAATGCAGGCTACTAATACTGATAAAAACGTAATAACACAAAACTTCTAACCTTATTTATCAAGAAATCAAATAGACCTTAATCAATTTGATATGTACGAAAGGGAGGGGCCGTGAGGTTCCTCCCTTTTATTTATCAATACAATGTAATACTACCCAAACAACATCCAACTAAATCAGGGAAAAGACATCCAGCTGGAAACTAAAAGCTTCATGCTGAAAACTAACAATATAAGACTATCCCTAATAGATAAAACAACGATATCACTCTATTTCCAATACTCTCATTAGAGCGTGATAGATAGGTATGAAAAAACACCTATCACACCCTAATAAATTTATAATCACATATATACTCCTTTGCGTGATAGCGTGACAGATGTTTTTATTTTTTTGTGTAGAAACAAAAATACCAGTAAATGCTATTTCTTTTCCGTACTTTCAAAGTGGCGTTGCTGCTGTTCCACCTGCTTCATTTCATTGATACGTTCCTGCTCTTCCCTGGCAAGGCGCTCTATTTCATTGAAGTCAATCTCTCCGACTTCAGTTTTTCCAAAGATTTCCGTCTTTTGCGGAACCGGAAGCTCTCTATACAAGGCTACACGTTCCGCAGGCAAAGTAGCTATTTCAATCACTGCCTGGGGATGGAACTGTATACCTGGATGCAAAAGACGTGCTTTTATTTTGATAGTACCTGCTTTCGTTGTTGTACGGATCAGTGCAGGTGCAGTCCCCCAACGACTGACACGGGGATTGGCTTCTACCTCTCTTCCACCGACCAACTCTCCTTCTCCTTCCACCTCAAAAATAACGGTTTCTTGAGAAAGGCGCTTTACATAGCCATCCTTATCGGTAATGGAAGCAATCACCGTGACCATATCCGAACCATTGGCACGCAGGGGTAGTCCAGAATCAACAGTCAGTACAAGCTGTTCATTACGTTTGGAAGGCATATTCTTGGTCCTAGCAACAATCTTGCCATCCAGGAATCCCTCAGCCACAATACTACATTGTTCCGGTTTCCCGGCCCGATGAAGTGCCCGGACATCCACAAAGCTATAAGCACCCTTAAAAACAACGGGAGGATGACGAATCCCCTTCTCCTCCAGCAACGGCACTTGCACAAGGGTGTCTTTTTCGTTCACAATGACACGTACACTATCACAGTTGGTATAAACCACTATATCCTCGGGGGAAAAAGGAGTCATGGCATTAGCTATATACACCATCGGCCCACTATCAGCCTGCTCCAAGTGCAGGTGCGGATCACGCTGGCTCATCATCATGTAATAGGAATACTTTGGCTGACGGAACATATCCATCAGTCCTCCCCAGAAAGGGTCAGGATGATAACCACGCTGGTGGTCAAACGAATGCCACAAGGCACCTCCTATATGCCCCCGAGGAGATTTGTAGAACTGATCAACCGTAAGAGAGCCGCCATAATCCTTGCGGGCATAGTGCTGGGCCTGGCGAATCTGTGGCTCTTCACCCCATTCACGTGCCACACGGCTGTAAGAATTGTGGGAATTCCAGTCATCCACACAGTCACCATACTCCCGGGTAAAGCAGGATTTGCCTGCATTCCGGTAAAACGCCTCGTTCTTGGGGGCTGTATAAACTACATCATATCCCATTGCTCCTTTGCTCTTGTCATCAATGGCAGCATAGCAACCCGGAGCCGGATACTCTTCATGAGTAGCCCGATAGGCATTCTGTGCGAAAGACTCCGGAAAAGCCGTCTCATTAAGTACCGGTTCCCACAGAAGGACAGACGGATGATTACGGTCTCGACGGACCATATTACGGATGTCGGAAAGGATACGTTCTTCAAACACCGGTTCCGGATTCCAGTACTGCCAGCCGGGAGTGGCTACAATAATGAACATGCCCAGTTCATCGCAGGCATCCATAAATGCAGGGTCTTGGGGATAGTGTGCCGAGCGTATAATCCGGAAACCAGCATCACGCATTTTCTTCACGTCCAGCCAATGCAGGTTGTTGGGTACGGCATTCCCGATATAAGCATAGTCCTGATGGCGGTTTACCCCCATCAGCTTGTCTCCGAACGGCTTACCGTTGATATAGAGACCGTCGGCACCGCGAAACTCAATGCTTCGGATACCGATACGGGAAACAACAGCGTCGCACAGCTTGCCGTTAAGATAGACAGAGGTGCGGAGCCGATACAGATTCGGAGTATCGGGATGCCACAAAGACGGATTTCTGACAGTGAGCTGCTGCATGACGTGTCCATCACTTCCGGCAGACAAGCTGAGACTTTTCCTTGTACTGGCCACCTGCTTGCCAACAGCATCCAGCAGGGTTGACTCCACTACCACCCGGCAACCACTCTCTCTATCATTGACGATATGAGTCTTGACATTCACCCGAGCCTTTTGGTCCGACACATCCTCATAGCTGACAAACACGCCTCCCCCAGCCACCTGGCCAGCCTCATTGGCATCGCTTACATGCACGTCACCGGTACAGATAAGATAACAATCACGGTAGATGCCACCAAATACACAAAAATCCATCGTATACTGTTTGCGCCCCGGCGGGAAAGAAGGGTCATCACTGTTATCAGCACATACGGCAACGGTTACCTCATCACCTGGACGCACACCAACAGCAGTCAAATCTATACTCACCGGGAGAAAACCACCGAAGTGCTCCTTTACCTTGTAACCATTGATATAAAAGCTGCTTTTACCCATAACCGCCTCAAAATAGAGGGACAACCGCTTACCTTGATACCGAGTATCGACAGTGAAACGCTTGGAATACCAGGCCGGCCCCTGATAATTGCGAGAACCGCTCGCCTCGGAAGGAACCAGCTGTACGGTATGCGGTAGGTTTACCAGCTCCCACTTGCTGTCATCCAGTTGCAAAGGATCAGCTTTTAAAGGAATATCCCCCCGATGAAAACGCCATCCGGGATTAAAGTCCAATACCTCGCGGCCGGAATTGGGCACCGGATAAAAACTGGCAGCAGAAAAGTGTTCTTGTGCTTGCAGTACACCGATGCAAGCCCAGAAAATAATTAATAAAAGAATCTTTTTCATAATCTATATCATTGATTTGTCATTCTATCCACACGTATTACCGCCGGTTTTCCACAAAGCATCCCCTGCGGCATAGGTACTTTGATTTCCCTTCCATTGAGAACAATCCGAATCCCTTTCAGAGCCGCATTCATGCAAGCATCGGTGACAGAAACCACAATCTCCCCTGCATCTTCCCTTATCAGCACCGCACACGGGGCAGAAGCGGAAAGAGACAAACCTTCTGCCTGCAAACCTTTATTGCCGGGATACAAGACAGCTTCCACCACCTTTCCATCCATAGAGCAGACCGCCTGCACCAGGGTATCGTTCTGCAATACCCGGAACGGCAGTTCATCCGACGGCATCTGCCGGCCTGCATAAACCACATAGCCATAGGTATCATCAACCGGACGCTGTCCATGATTTGCCCACAGACGGAGGATTCTGGCTTCTGAGGGCAAGCCTTGTTTCTTTTCATTCACCTTGTTCCGCTTCACCCAATCTGTGGGACGAGTCTCGCAAGTAACAAATGCTTCACGGGTATACTCAGGAAGTATCCGATAGGCAAACTTACCTTTCTGCACCAGCCAGAGGGGAGTACCATCTGCCGACAAAAGCGAGTGAGTGCCGGAAGCGACAAGCTCCATTTTTCCCCTTTTCATCGAGAAAACTTCATCCGTCCAAGCCGTCTGGTCGATGGTGGTACGAATCTCCCCATCCAGTTCAGGACGCTTATTGGTTACGCCCGCACCCAAAGCTACCATGTAATCTCCCAGAATGAAATAAGACTTATATGCCTTGAAGCCATAAAGAACCTCGTTCAAGCCCTCACTGTTCCCCTTGTCGTTCACACCCTCTTTCGCAGAAGCGTTCATCTTTTCGAAGATATATCCTGCAACGGCATTACTCCCGCCATCCGTAGCACCGGCAGCAAAATTACTCCTGCTGCAATAACCACGCCAATTCTCTACGGGAACCAGCTTGTCCATGCCTTCGCGTGCAGTCACACCCGGGGAAGCGGTGACATCCCAACCGCCCATAATCCGGAAATACTCATCGCCGCTGCGCTGGAACAACGTCATTCCATCCGTCGGATAGAAATTGTAGGCATCAGCAAAACTGGCGGCACTCTCCAGTCCGTCACAACGGACAGAGGCCATATTAATCGTGATATGATAGTCGGGGGTCTTCTTTATCAAGTCGTCGTTGTTGAAGAACCAACGGGTACCGGAATAGATGCCCGGAGCATACTCCTCCATCATGATGCGATTCTTCTTCACCTCTTGCTGCAATTGCAACAGTTCCCGCTGCTCTTCGGGGGTGAAAGAGTCCATCCAGTTGCCGATAAGGTTATCCAGCATTCCGGCATAAGGGATGGAAAGCTCTGTGGGATTATATACATACGAGCCACGGTCCAGGCAAGGAAGGCGATATCCCTTATAATAATACCAGGCACCACCACGCAGGAAATTAAGAAGTGCCTGCACATTATCCCGGCCCAGATTCTTGGCCCAGGGAGAGCCTTTCAGCATATTCAGCATTTTAAGTGCATTGGAAGTCCCGTCAATGGGATAACCCCAAATCAGGCATTGCTTTCCATGTCCCCAACCTGCTCCGTCGGCAGTGAATCCCTCAGTCCAAAAAGCATCGGAATACGTAGTTTGGGAGGTCATACTGATACCGCGCTGGCAAACTTCCGCCAGCAAGTCTATCATAGGAATGGAACGGTACATGGCGGCCACGGGCAATAGGGAACGATAGGCCAATGCATTGCCGCCCACCCACCACACATGGTTGCGGAAACGGGAAATGGAAACTACATTCTCATCGGTTTCGTCGTGGCGGAGAGGTTGGGTCCAAGCTTGTAAGGCAATGGTTTTCAACATATCGCACGCCTCTTGCAGCAATGTGCCGCCTTTCCCACCTTCAGCATCGTCCATCTGTTTCAGATAGCAGAAATAAGTATTGACCGCTGCCGTAGGTATGGCAAAGCAAGATGCATGGAAACGGGGACCGTCATTGGGGCGTCCTGCCTCGATACCGCCGTAATGCAAGATTGCCTTCAGCACTTTACCGGACAAGGCCTGCTCTTCTGTCAGTTCACCTTTACGATAGGCATCCGCTACTTTCCAGATACGGTTGAAGGCATCCGCCACGAACAAGCCTATTTCGGCCTGCGGGTTGGAGTAAGGCTTCTGAAAGGCATTCTCTTTGCGGAATTGCTCTTCCTGCTCCCTTAAACCAGAAAAGATACCGTCGGCAGTGAGTTGTGCCAGACACTCCTGCGCACTCAACCGGGTGTCCAGGGAATGATAACGGTAAGGATGCTGCGCAAAGGAAGCGCGGAAAGCCTTGATGGACTTCTCCTTCTCTGCATCCCCCCGCTGCCGGGCTTCGTTGTAGTAACGGTGATAATTATTGAAAGCAAACTGCGTTTCCTTCTCCTGCGGAAAAGCGGTTGCGGCCAAGCAAAGGCCGAGAATGGTCAGAATAAGGTTTCTCTGCATATTAGAATCGTATTGGTTATTGTATAATGTCCGATTATATTTTCAGCAAATATAATGAAAGGCAGAGGGAAGAAATGACGGCAATCATACAAAACAGATGCAGTTTTCGTACGGAACTGGCTGAGTGCGGCAACAGGCATAAAAAGATTGGCTATCTTTGTTTCATCATAATAACCTTATTAACAACACTCCCCATGAAAAGACATCATCTGCTTTTTCTCTTTGCCGCTTTCATAGCTATAACGTCTTCTGCCCAGAAGCTGGACAATCTGGTAGAACTGAAACAGAAGTCGGAAAACCCACTGTTTCATCACTTAGACAAAGCTCCACGTACACCAGCTTTCGAGTGCGAAGGCTATTGGGCCTGGGGAAGTTCGGTAGTGAAAGGAGATGACGGCAAGTACCATATGTTCGTTTCCCGCTTTCCCAAGAGCTTGCCGTTCCATCCGGGATGGATGGTAGCTTCGGAGATTGTACATGCCGTGTCCGAGGTACCGCAAGGACCTTATCGGTTCAGCGAAGTGGCCCTCCCTGCCCGTGGTGCGCAATACTGGGACGGACGCTCCACACACAATCCACGCATTTTGAGGCAGAACGGGAAATACTACCTTATCTATATGGGTTCCACCCACCCCTTTGCCGACCCTACTTACGAACAACTCACCCTGGAAAGCCCCTGGTGTACCGTTGCCCGTGCCAACAAACGTGTGGGACTGGCCGTTGCCGACTCGCCCTACGGTCCGTGGAAACGCTTGGACGAGCCCATCTTGAAGACCAAGCCCAATACTTTCTACAGTTTTCTGACCTCAAATCCCTCGCCTATCATTCAAGAAGACGGTTCGGTGATGATGATATTCAAGGGGCGACATTACACGAACGGTTACCTGCACTCGGCCATGAGCCTCGGAATGGCTTATGCTCCTACCATAGAAGGCCCTTATCGGGTGCTGAACAATGACCGTCCCATCTTTGAAGTAGACGGTCAGGGCGAAGCGGAAGACCCTTTCCTCTGGAAAGATGCAGACGGCTATCATGCCATCTTCAAAGACCATGTAGCCAAGTTTACCGGCGAACGGGGCGGAGGCGTCATGGCACATTCCAAAGACGGCATCCAATGGACGGTGGACAAAGACCCGAAAGCCTACTCGCTCACTGTGGAGTGGGAAGACGGCAGCGTGGAGAAGCAAGGACAACTGGAACGCCCCTTCATCCTCTTCGAGGACGGAAAGCCTGCCTACATCTTCTTTGCCACGATGGACGGGCCCGGAGGATTCGAAAATGCATCCCGTTCTTGGAATATGGTGATTCCCATCAAAGATCGGAAGTAAAAATGTGTATCTTTGCAGCCATGAACGAGAACATATTACCCATCCACTTCGCCCCGCTGCAAGGCTACACCGATGCCGTCTACCGGCGGGCGCATGCACGCATATTCGGCGGCATAGAGACCTATTACTCTCCTTTCGTACGCATGGAGCACGGAGAAATCCGGCGGAAAGATGCCCGTGACATTGAGCCGGACAACAACCCGGACCTGCACCTCATCCCCCAGCTCATTGCTCCGGATGCGGACAAGCTGGAGCACATAATGTCCCTTTTCATCGAAAAAGGATACCGGGAAGCGGACATCAATCTGGGTTGTCCTTTTCCGATGCTGGCCCGGCGCCACAATGGCTGCGGCATGCTGCCCTATCCCGAAGAAGTGAAGGCGCTGCTCTCCGAAGCCATCGACCGACATCCCGACATCCGTTTCTCCGTGAAGCTGCGTCTGGGCTGGGAGCAGGCAGAGGAGTGTCTTGCCCTGCTACCGCTGTTCAACGAACTCCCCCTCGCACACATCATCCTGCACCCGCGTCTGGGCAAGCAGCAATACAAAGGAGAGGTAGACCTGGAGGGTGTCTCTCGAACCTTTTTATAAAATTTCACAGGATATCAAATATCATGTAATCAGTTATTTATCTCTTTCTTTCATTAATCTAAATATCTCTTAATATCATTGTATATCTCATTTTTCGGGTGTATTTTTGGGTGTCATTTTCAAACACACCCAATTATGAATATTAAAAGAAATATCATTTTCGCACCGGAAAGCCGCAAAAAAGACGGTATTCCAGTCACAAAGAATGTGCCAATCCGTATGCGTGTTATCTTTGCCAGTCAGCGTATCGAATTTACTACGGGATATAGAATCGATGTAGAAAAATGGGACACAGACAAGCAACGGGTTAGAAACGGTTGTACCAACAAGCTAAAGCAAAGTGCATCCGAAATCAACGCCGAACTATTACGGCAATACACCGAAATACAGAATGTGTTCAAAGAATTCGAGGTGCAAGATGTAATACCCACCCCTGCACAAATTAAGGAAGCGTTCAACCTAAAGACAAAAGGGGAAAAGAAAGAAAACCATGAGGAAAAGCAAAAGGTTGAATTAGACTTCATGAAAGTTTTCAATGAATTTGTAGCAGAATGTAGCAAACAAAATGACTGGTCTTCCTCAACCCTCAAAAAGTTTGCAACAGTCAAAAAACACATTTATACATTTGACCCTAATACTACGTTTGACAGTTGGACGGAAAAACATTTCAATGACTATATAGAATTCTTGCGTACAGAAAAAAACATGCGCAACACTTCCATTGCCAAACAAATCAATTATTCCAGATGATTGAAGGTGAAAAATTAGGTACATTCTGGGGATATACTTTCGGAGGTATCTGGCAGGAAGATGAAGTGAACGCTCCATTCGTAGACGCCAACGGTCAAACAAATGGCAAAACAAACGGTGAAGTCTATAAAGTCGTAGCTGGTAACTCTAAATATGTAGATACCAATAAAGACGGAGTACTGAATGATGCAGACCAAGGTATCATCGGCTGTGGTCAACCGACATTTAACTGGGGTTGGAACAATAGCTTCAATTACAAGAATTTTGATTTCTCATTCTTTATGGTAGGTTTCCATGGCTTTGATATATACAATGCAACTCATCAAATGGGATTCAATACAGTTTCCGGTCAGAACATGGCTGCAGTAACTCCAATGCGTGACTTCTTGAACCGTTGGACGCCAACCAATACAAATACAGATGTACCGGGTTTCGTACAAGGAGGCACAGAAAACAAAGTATTCAGCAGTCGTTTTGTAGAAAATGGAAGCTTTATCAAG
>OHDU01000263.1_pt1 | contig 10768 bp, 10 predicted proteins | sample 1567101 | NCBI WGS metagenome assembly OHDU01 (sample SAMEA3879511, study PRJEB24766) | human gut metagenome | biome: human-associated habitat; feature: feces | place: USA | collected 1985/1987 | reverse complement strand
GCAAGACATAGTATACTATAGGAAAATGGGTTTTGCAATACTTTTTTCAAAAAAATTTGATAAAATTATGCGCAATTTTATTCTTTTATTTTAAGATGCACTGGTCATTTTATACATATTTTCTGTTTTAAAGTGTTTTTGCACATTTAAAAGCGATATTTGTCGGATTATTCGGTCTTTTTATTATTTTGTCAGTTTTTTTCAAGGTCAGATATAGGAAGCTTCTTTTCTAATCGGTAAGCGTTCCGATTTTTGGCAGCGGCCGGCTCTGTTCTGCCCGCGCACCGCAGCCCTTTGGCGTCAGCCGACTGTTGAACGAAGGGGAATTTGCAAACAGCGCGGAACGGTCCGGCATTCTGTCCGCGACTTGTCTGAGCGCGGCGAATGCCGCGCGAGTTTGAGCGGACAGGATGCGTCCCGGACAGTTTCGCGCTGTTTGATTCCAAATTCCCTGTGAGCGAAACCGGAGGCTGACGCCAAAGGGCTGCGGTGCGCGGACAGAGCAGAGCCGGTCGCTGCCGGATTGCCGAACCGTTACGCATTTTATAGTTCTTTTATAAATTGTTCCCGCTTCTTTAATTGTAATTCTCCTTTTTCCGCGTCATAATAGTTCCATAAGAAACAGTTCTTCTAAGAACTTTCAGGTCAGATTGCGCGGAACAATCCGCGCGGACAGGAGAAAAATTATGACAACCAATCCCGATGACAACAAGAAACCCCAAAAGATGCTTGCCACTTACGCGGTTGTCGCCCTCATCATCATGTTTGTGCTCAATATTTTTGTGCTGCCATGGCTGATGGGGCGCAGCGTTGTGGAAACCACCTACAGCGATTTTCTGGACGGTCTGGATTCCCACCAGATCAAGGAAGTCCAGATCGACCGGCAGGATTACCTCATCTTATATACGATTGAAGAGGACGGCAAAACCAAGATATGCAAAACAGGCTTGCTCAATATCGACAACGAGCTTGTCGAGCAGATCCGCAGCTCCGGCGCGCAGCTCATCAGCGAGATTCCCACGAAGCAGTCGCCGCTTATGAGCATTTTGGTCGGCTTCATCCTTCCGACGATCCTGTTTGTCGCCCTCGGTCAGCTTCTTTTCCGGAAGATGAACCAGAGCATGATGGGCGGCGGCCCCGGCGGGGCGATGGCGTTTGGCAAAAGCAACGCCAAGGTATATGTCAAATCCTCCACCGGCATCAAATTTGCCGACGTGGCGGGCGAGGACGAGGCAAAGGAGCTTCTTTCCGAAATCGTTGATTTTCTGCACAATCCCGAAAAATACCGGGAGATCGGCGCTTCCATGCCAAAGGGCGCGCTGCTTGTAGGCCCTCCCGGAACCGGTAAGACGCTGCTTGCAAAGGCGGTCGCAGGCGAAGCCGACGTGCCCTTCTTCTCCATTTCCGGCTCCGAATTTGTAGAAATGTTCGTCGGCATGGGCGCGGCAAAGGTGCGCGACCTGTTCAAGCAGGCGACGGAAAAAGCGCCCTGTATCGTTTTCATCGACGAGATTGATACGATCGGCAAAAAGCGTGACGGCAATTTCAGCGGCAATGACGAGCGCGAGCAGACCTTAAACCAGCTGCTTACCGAAATGGACGGCTTCGACGGCTCCAAGGGCGTCGTGATCCTTGCGGCGACCAACCGCCCCGACTCCCTCGATCCTGCGCTGACCCGTCCCGGACGGTTTGACCGCCGGATTCCCGTGGAGCTGCCCGATCTGCAGGGGCGCGCGGACATTTTAAAGGTTCACGCCAAAAAGATCAAAATTGCGGACAACGTCAATTTTTACGAGATCGCAAAAGCCGCTTCCGGCGCTTCCGGCGCGGAGCTTGCCAATATCGTAAACGAAGCGGCGCTCAGGGCAGTCCGCGACGGACGGCGCTTTGCCACGCAGGCGGACATGGAGGAAAGCATCGAGGTCGTCATCGCCGGATACCAGAAAAAGAGCCGCGTCCTTTCTGAAAAGGAAAAGCTCATCGTTTCCTATCACGAGGTCGGCCATGCGCTCGTGGCAGCCATGCAGACCAACTCCGCGCCGGTGCACAAGATCACGATCATCCCCCGCACCAGCGGCGCGCTTGGCTATACGATGCAGGTGGACGACGGCGAGCATTTCCTGATGTCCAAGGAGGAGCTGGAAAACAAGATCGCAACCTTTACCGGAGGCAGGGCGGCTGAGGAGCTTATCTTCCATTCCGTTACGACCGGCGCCTCCAACGACATCGAGCAGGCGACGCGCCTTGCCCGCGCGATGATCACGCGTTTCGGGATGCACGAGGATTTCGACATGGTCGCGATGGAAAATGTGAGCAACCAGTATCTGGGCGGCGACACATCCCTTTCCTGCTCTCCCGAAACCCAGACCGAGATCGACAAAAAGACCGTGGAGCTCGTCCGCGCCCAGCACGCAAAGGCGCTCAAAATCCTGCAGGACAATCTTCCAAAGCTGCATGAGATCGCCAAATACCTTTACGAGCACGAGACGATCACCGGTGACGAGTTTATGAACATTCTTCTGAAAAAACAGGAGGGGATCACAGATGCCCAATCCAACTGAGATGCTTTACGGCATTCAGCAGTTTTTTAAATGCTATGAAAAACAGATCAACCGGACGGCAGCCCACTATCAGCTGACCGCCACGGAACTAAATATCCTGCTGTTTCTGGCAAACCATCCCGAGCTGGACACCGCCAGGGACATTGTGGAGCTGAGAGGGCTTCCCAAATCCTGCGTTTCGCGGGCGGTAGACTCCCTCATCCGGCAGGGCTTTCTGGAAAGCCGCGAGGATAAAAACGACCGCCGCATCCTCCATCTTTCCATCCTGCCTGCCGCCGCCGGACTGACAAAGGACGTCCAACTCACCCAGCAGAAATTTTTATCCCGGATGTATCAGAATTTTACGCCGGAGGAATGCCGTCTGCACGAAAAGCTTTCCAAAAAGCTGCTGGACAATATCCTTTCCGAAAAATGCGGCGAATAGTTTAATATCCGGATCCGTATTTTCCCTGCGGGGCTACCAAATCACGGCAGTCCCGCTTTTCTTTTCCCTCCGGATAGAGTATAATAAATCTCAGATTTTATCATGCAAATATTACTTTAGGGGGTACTCGTATGAAACAGATTTCTCTTGGAAAAAGCGGCATGACCGTTCCCGCAGTCGCACTGGGCTGCATGCGCATCGGCGATGTTTCCGCCGTGCAGGCGCGCAGGCTTGTGGACACCGCGCTGGAGCTTGGCTGCAACTTTTTTGACCACGCGGACATTTACGGGGCGGGACGCTGCGAGGAGGCTTTTGCCGAAGCTGTGGGCATGTCTGCCTCCGTCCGCGAAAAGATGATCCTGCAGTCCAAATGCGGCATCGTTCCCGGCGTGATGTACGACTTTTCAAAGGAACACATCCTTTCCTCCGTGGACGGCATTTTAAAGCGGCTGCGCACGGACTATCTGGACGTGCTCGTTCTGCACCGCCCGGATGCGCTCATGGAGCCGGAGGAGGTAGCGGAAGCCTTCGACCTGCTGGAAGCCTCCGGCAAGGTGCGCCATTTCGGCGTTTCCAACCACAATCCGTCGCAGATTGAGCTGCTCAAAAAATGCGTGCGCCAGCCCATCGTAACAGACCAGCTCCAGTTTTCCCTGCCCAACTCTTCCATGATCCAAAGCGGCATGGAGGTCAACATGACGACGGACGGCAGCGTGGACCGGGACGGGCATGTGCTCGGCTACTGCCGCTTAAACGACATCACGATCCAGACGTGGTCGCCCTTCCAGTACGGATTTTTTGAAGGCGTTTATATCGGAAATGAGAAATATCCGGAATTGAACCGCTGTCTTTCCGAGATTGCGGAGCGCTATGATACCGAGCCGACCGCCATCGCTGCGGCATGGATCCTGCGCCATCCCGCCAATATGCAGCTCATCGCCGGGACGACCAGCCCCGAGCGCCTTTCCCTCATCTGCCGCGCTGCGGACATCGTCCTTACCAGACAGGAGTGGTATCAGCTTTATCTGGCGGTGGGACATATGCTTCCCTGAAAGGAGGACAACAGCCATGTATGATGTTATCGTCATCGGCGCGGGCGTCACGGGCTGCAGCATCGCCCGGGAGCTTTCCCGCTATGAACTTGATCTGCTCGTCCTTGAAAAGGAGGAGGACGTCTGCTGCGGCACTTCCAAGGCAAACAGCGCCATCATCCACGCCGGGCACGATGCTGCCCCCGGCTCCTTAAAGGCGCGCTTCAACGTAGAAGGAAACGCCATGATGGACCGGCTTTCCGAAGAGCTGGATTTTCCTTTTCAACGGAACGGTTCCCTCGTCCTCTGCTTTGACAAGGCGCAGCTTCCCGAGCTGGAAGCCCTCGCCGAACGGGGCAGGCAAAACGGCGTTTCCGGTCTGCGGATCGTTTCCGGGGATGAATTAAAAGAGCTTGAGCCCGCCGTTTCCGACCAGGCTGCGGCAGCCCTCTTCTGTCCCACGGGCGGGATCGTCTGCCCGTTCAACATGACGGTCGCCTATGCGGAAAATGCCTTTGAAAACGGCGCGCAGTTTCTTTTCAACACTGCGGTAAAACAGATTTTGCCCGGGACCGCACCCGGAAGCTGGCGCGTCGTGACCGCATCCGGGGAAACCTTTGAAACGCACTGTATCGTAAACGCCGCCGGCGTTTATGCGGATGAGCTGCACAACATGGTAAGCGCGCGCAGGCTTTCCATCACGCCCCGGCGCGGCGAATACCAGCTTCTCGACAAAAAAGCCGGAGCCCTCGTTTCCCATACGATCTTCCAGCTTCCCGGCAAAATGGGAAAAGGCATCCTCGTAACGCCCACCGTCCACGGCAACCTGCTTGTAGGCCCTACCGCCGAAAACCTTTCCGATAAGGAAGCGGTCAACACCACGCAGGCAGGGCTTTTGGAGGTCATGGAAAAGGGCGCCTTAAGCGTGCCTTCCCTGCCGCGCAATCTGACGATCACCTCCTTTGCGGGGCTTCGCGCCTCCGAAGCGGGCGGCGATTTTGTCATCGGGGAAGCGGCGGACGCGCCCGGATTTTTCGACTGCGCAGGCATCGAATCTCCCGGTCTGTCCTCCGCCCCCGCCATCGGCGTTTTTCTGGCAAAACAGGTCGCTGCAAAGCTCTCCCTGCCCGAAAAAACCGATTTTAACCCGCGCCGGAAGGGGATCCCGTGCGTTGCCTCCGCTTCCCCTGATGAGCTGCGCGCCCTGATCGCCAAAGATCCTTCCTACGGCGTGGTCGTATGCCGCTGCGAAACCGTCACGGAGGGCGAGATCAAAAACGCCATCCGCAGACCGCTCGGCGCGCGTTCCTTAGACGGCGTCAAACGGCGCACCAGAGCCGGGATGGGCAGATGTCAGGCGGGCTTTTGCTCCCCGAAGGTCATGGAACTTCTGGAAAAAGAGCTTTCCGCCGACCCGCTGACCGTTTCCAAGCACGGCGCAGGCTCCGAGCTTCTGACCGGGTATACAAGGGAGGGTTCCTTATGAAAATTTATGATCTGATCGTCATTGGCGGCGGCCCCGCCGGGCTTGCGGCAGCCATTGCCGCGCGCAGGGCGGGGATCTCCGATCTTCTGATCCTTGAGCGGGACGGCGAACTGGGCGGCATTTTAAACCAGTGCATCCACAACGGCTTTGGGCTGCATACCTTTCAGGAGGAGCTGACCGGCCCGGAATATGCCGCGCGCTTTATTGAACAGGCAAAAGAGCTTTCGATCCCGTACAAATTAAACACGATGGTATTGGATCTTGCCGCCTCCGGCGACGGGCTGCGGCATGTGACCGCCATGAACCGTCAGGACGGGCTTTTGCAGCTTTGCACAAGGACGCTCATCCTCGCCATGGGCTGCCGGGAACGCCCCAGAGGCGCGCTCAACATCCCGGGCTTCCGCCCCGCCGGCGTCTACACCGCAGGCACGGCGCAGCGCCTCGTAAATATGGAGGGCTTCCTGCCGGGCAAAGAGGTCGTGATCTTAGGCTCCGGCGACATCGGGCTTATCATGGCGCGGCGCATGACGCTGGAAGGCGCGCACGTCAAGGCTGTGGCAGAGCTTCTGCCCTATTCCGGCGGACTGCAGCGAAATATCGTCCAGTGCCTCGAGGATTTTGACATTCCCTTAAAGCTTTCCCACACAGTCGTGGACATTCAGGGAAAGGACCGGGTCAGCGGGGTCACGCTTGCGCAGGTCGGCGCTGACCGCAGGCCCATTCCGGGCACGGAAGAGCAGATTTCCTGCGACACGCTGCTGCTTTCCTGCGGTCTGATCCCGGAAAACGAGCTTTCCGGCAGGCTGGGCGTGACCCTTTCGCCTGCGACCTCTGGTCCCGTCGTCAACGAAAGCCTTGAAACCAGCGTTCCCGGCGTATTCGCCTGCGGAAACGTGCTCCATGTGCACGATCTGGTGGACTATGTTTCAGAGGAGGCGGCGCGCGCAGGCCAGCAGGCGGCGGCTTTTCTGAAGCAATGCCGGGCAGCATCAGACGCTGACAGCGGCGAAACTCCCGGCGAATGCGAAGCTGACGGCGGATGCGCTCCGGCACAGGCAGCACTCCCCTGCGGCAGCGAACCGTCCATTTCCCTGATCCCGGCGGGCGGCGTGCGCTATACCGTGCCCCAGCTCGTGCGCCTGTCCCATGTGGACGATACGCTGCTCGTGCGCTTCCGCGTCAGTCAGGTTTACAGGGACGCCACGCTCTCCGTCTTTGCAGATGACGTCTGCATTTTTTCCCGGAAAAAGAAAAAGCTTGCCCCCGGCGAAATGGAGCAGCTTCTCCTGAAAAAATCGCTGATCCCTGCCAACACAAGGACGCTTACGATCTGCGCCGGGCAGTCCTGACGCTTTTTTGCACGCAGGCTGCCGATGTGCAGGCAAATCCGCATTTTTATGCTGAACCCAGCGCCGCAATGCGGCAGAAAGAGGAACGACAATGGAAACAAAACATCTGATCTGCATCCGCTGTCCTTTGGGCTGCTCCCTTAACGCCTCCCTTGAAAACGGGCAGGTAACGTCCGTTTCCGGCAATACCTGCCCCCGCGGCGAAGCCTATGCGAAAACGGAGCTGACCGCACCCATGCGCACGGTGACCTCCACCGTCCGCGTGACAGGTGCTGCCATGCCCGTCATTTCCGTTAAGACCGCCGCTGACGTCCCGAAGGAAAAGATCGCCGCCGTCATGGAAGCGATCCGCACGATCCGTGCCGCCGCGCCCGTACACATCGGGGACGTGCTGCTTGAAAACGCAGCTGGCACAGGCGTCCCGGTCGTTGCGACCAGAAACGCCGACACAATTTTATAACGACAATTTACAGGAGATTTTTCATGGTCACAGACAAACTCGGAAAAAATGCGGACGCCCTTTGCCGCAAAAAGCTGTTCCTTCTGGATATGGACGGCACGATTTATAATGAAAACCGGATTTTTGACGGGACGCTGGATTTTCTGTCCCAGATTAAGCAGGACGGGGGGCGTTATATTTTTATCACGAACAATTCCTCCAAATCCGTGTCCGATTATGTGGAAAAAGTAAACCGCATGGGCATCTGCGCCAATGAAACGCATTTTTTTACATCCGGTCAGGCGACCGCCTTTTACCTGAATGAAAACTATCCGGGACAGACCGTGTTCTGCATGGGAACCCGCTCCCTCACAGACGAGCTGCGCGCCGCCGGCATTACTGTCGTCACAAAGCCCGACGATAACGCGACCGTGGTTTTAATCGGCTTCGACACCGAAAACACCTCTGAAAAGGTGCGCGACACCTGCATCATGCTCGGCAGGGACGTGGCATACCTCGCCACCAATCCCGACCTCGTCTGCCCGGTCAGCTTCGGCTACATCCCGGACTGCGGCTCCATGAGCATCATGCTGAAAAACGCCACCGGAAAAACGCCCTTTTTCATCGGCAAGCCGGAACCGATCATGATCGACTGCGTTTTAAAAAAGCTCGGTGCTTCCAAGGAAGAGACCGTGATCGTGGGCGACCGCCTTTATACGGACATCGCCGCCGGCAAAAACGCCGGAGTAGACACGATCTGCGTCCTCTCCGGCGAAGCAACCCTTGATGATATTCAAAACGGGGCGCACAAGCCCACATGGGTGTTTGACAGCGTAACAGAAATCTGCGCTGCCCTGCGCGAAAAATAAGCCCTTCGCATGTTGGGCGCCTACTTTTCCGGCGTTACCCATGCCCGGCTGTTCAAAAGCTGCTTTCTCTGCTTCCAGTCGGGCATGAGCCTTGTCATAAATTCATGGAAGCGCGGCGAATGATCCGGATGGATAAAGTGCGCAAATTCATGCGCCACCACATATTCTGCGCAGCCTTCGGGAACCTCAACAAGCTGTCTGGCAAAGGTCAGCACGCCGCGCACAGGCTGGCAGCTTCCCCACCGCGACACCATGCTGCGGATGCGGATCTTTGGCCATGCCACGCCCAGCTTTTCAAATTCCGGATAAAGGCTGCGGCACAGCGTCTCAATCCTCTCCCGGCACTGCTTCGTCAAATACTTCTCCACCATCCGCTTCCGGCGGTCCTTGTCTGCAGGCTCCTTCTGCGTTATCACAAGCACCCTGCCGATCGGCTCCACCGATTCCTTCGTCCCCAAAAGCACCCGCAGCCGATAGGCTTCTCCGCCCAGATACAAAATATCCCCGTCCGCATATGCCCTGTCCCGTCCGGCGGCCATGCCGTCCCCCGCTTCCTTCATACGCTGCCCGCGCTCCATATTCTGCAGGATAAAATCCGCGTTTTCCCGCAGAAAAGCGTCGATATGGCTTTCCGGGACCCACCGGTTTGCCGACACGCACACCTTGCCGTCCCTGTGGACCCGCAGATTGATCCTCTTCACATCTTTGATCTGAAGATCATATTCTACCGTCTTTCCGTTCAATTCAATGTATTTTTTCAAATAGTTTCCTCCGCGTCATGCCCGTATATGCGCATAAACGCGTTTTTTTATACGGGATAAAAAACCTCCTATCGTATAAAGAAACGCCTCACAGCCGCCCTTCCGCACATCACACCCGCAAAGCAAAGCGCCACGCTGCACAACGCGTAGATCCCCGCCGTTATCTTTTTCCCCTCCGACAAAAGCCCTGCTCCTTCCAGCGCAAATGTCGAAAATGTTGTAAATCCCCCGCACACTCCTGTTTTTAAAAATAATATCATATTTTCATCTGCTAATCCACTGTTTTCTGAAAATTCTGCAACCGCACCGATCACAAAGGAACCGATCAGATTGATCAGAAACGTGGCAAGCGGAAATCCTGCCGTTTCCGGCAGCGGCAGGAGTGTGAACAGATAACGGCACGCCGCCCCGATAAAGCCGCCCGCCCCAACTGCCAGAACCTTCCATATTGTCATATCGTACTTCTCCATTTCGTCAAAACCAAAAAGTGTGCGCATAATCATGCTTTTTTATCCGGTAGGAAAGCTCCTCTTCTACCGGATAAAAAAGACCGCCGCCTTCACGACCAAAAATCAGTCGACGTGAAGCGGCAGCCTCCCTTTTTATACTTCTGCGTTTCCTTTTTATGCTTCTGCGTTTACAAGGCGCACAGTTTCCCGCGCGATCGCCAGCTCTTCATCCGTCGGAACGACCATCGCCGTCACCTTGGAATCTGGTGTGGAAATGATCTTCTCCACGCCGACCGCTTCCGCGTTCTTTTCCGGATCAATGCTGCATCCTAAAAATTCCGTATACTGGCTGATCAGCCCGCGCACCTGCGCGTTGTTCTCGCCGATCCCGGCGGTAAATACGATCACGTCCACGCCGTTCATCGCCGCCGCATACGCGCCGATGTATTTGCCCACGCGGTAAGCGTATGCCTCCAGCGTCGTCTGCGCATGGCTGTCGCCCTCTGCCGCAGCGCCCACCAGATCGCGGAAGTCGCTGGAAATTCCGGAAAGTCCGAGAACGCCGGATTTCTTATTGCAGATGTCGATCACCTCCGCCGCGCTCTTATTCTCTTTTTCCGCGATAAAGCCGATGATCGCCGGATCGAGATCGCCGCTTCTGGTTCCCATCATCAGTCCCTCCAACGGGGTCAGCCCCATCGAGGTATCGACGGATTCGCCGTTTTTCACAGCGGAAACGGAAGCGCCGTTGCCCAGATGGCACACGATGATCTTCAATTCGCTTCTGTCCCTGCCAAGGAGCTCTGCCGCACGCTTCGATACAAAATCATGGCTCGTCCCGTGGAAGCCATAGCGGCGCACCTTATATTTTTCATAATATTCGTAAGGAAGCCCGTACAGATATGCCTTTCCGGGCATCGTCTGATGGAATGCGGTGTCGAATACGGCAACCATCGGCACGCCGGGCATCACGCTCTGGCAGGAACGGATCCCGATCAGGTTCGCCGGATTGTGCAGGGGCGCAAGATCGCTGCACTCCTCGATCGCCTTCATCACATCCTCGTCGATCACAACGGAGCCCTTGAAATGCTCGCCGCCGTGCACGATACGATGTCCTACCGCGTCGATCTCCGCCAGAGAAGCGATCACGCCATCCTCTGCATCCGTCAGCTTCCCGATCACAACCTTTACCGCATCGGTGTGATCCTTCATGCCGATCTCCTCCGTCTTTTTGCCGCCGCCCGCCTTCTGATGGGTCACGCTGCTGCCGTCGATCCCGATCCTCTCGCACAGCCCCTTTGCCAGCACCTCTTCGCTCTGGCTGTCGATGAGCTGGTATTTCAGCGACGAACTGCCGCAGTTTATTACAAGCACTTTCATGAAAAAAACCTCCCGTCTC
>OHDU01000258.1_pt1 | contig 10854 bp, 6 predicted proteins | sample 1567101 | NCBI WGS metagenome assembly OHDU01 (sample SAMEA3879511, study PRJEB24766) | human gut metagenome | biome: human-associated habitat; feature: feces | place: USA | collected 1985/1987 | reverse complement strand
CCGTCATTTTCTTTGTTTTCAGATACACCTTAAGAAGCCGCACCAGATGTGGACTGTGCGGGGCCGCAGTGTGATGTTGAGAAAGGGGAACAGCAGATGACCCGGATTGCGATTGTGGAGGACGAGGCGGCGGTGCGGGAACAGCTGGCGGGGTATGTGCAGCGGTACACCAGTCAGTACGGCACGCCGTTTGAGGTAACGGAGTTTGCGGATGGGATGGAGATTCTGGAAGATTACCGCCCGCAGTTCGACATCATCTTTCTGGATGTGGAGATGAAGCACCTGGACGGCATGGAGACCGCCCGCCGCATCCGGGAGCGGGACGGCGGGGTGCTGATCGTGTTCATTACCAACATGGCGCAGTATGCCATCCGCGGATATGCCGTTGGGGCGCTGGATTATGTGCTGAAACCGGTGCCCTATTTTGCGTTTTCGCAACAGCTGCAAAAGGCGCTGGGACAGCTGGAAAAGCGGGAGCGGCATTATCTGGCTGTGGCGGTGGACGGCGGCATGCGGCGGCTGGACGCGGCGGAAATTTATTACCTGGAAAGCGAAGGCCACAAGGTACATTTTTACACCGAAAAAGAAGATTTTGTGGTGCCGGGCACCCTGAAAAACTATGAGGAAAAGCTGGTGGGCCGGGCGTTTGCACGGTGCAACAGCGGGTATCTGGTCAATCTGGCGCAGGTTTCCGGCGTGCAGCAGGATATGGTGCAGGTTGGTCCGTATACGCTGCAGATCAGCCGCCCGCGGCGCAAGGCCTTTATGGCGGGGCTGGCGGATTATATTGGGGGTGCGGGCTAATGACGACATTGCCGGATATTCCCCGCCTGTACACCGCTTTGGCGGAAGTGCTGGCGGCGCTGATGTATGCGCACAGGCTGCCGCCGCGGATGGACCAGCGCGTGATCTGGGGCGTGGAAGCCGGTTGGGCGGTGCTGCTGGGGGCGTTTTTACAGGCCACGGGGGAAGTTCCGCTGGCGTGGTGGATCCCCTGCATGGCAATGGCGATTCTTTCCATGCTGCTGTTTTTGTGGGTCACACGCAGCATTACGCTGCTGGAAGCGGGTTATGTGTGCGCGCGAGCCTTTATTTTGGCGGAGCTGGCGGCCAGCGTGGAATGGCAGCTGCACTGCGTGCTGTGGCCGCAGCGCGGCGGGGCGGAGCCGCTTTCGCTGCTGTTGTTGGCGGCGGTGTACGGCGGCACTTTTGCTGCGATGCTTTTTGTGGAGAACCGCCGCCCCGGCCCGGCCGGGAAGCTGAAAATAACGCCCGCAGGAACTTTTGTGGCAGTGGTCATGGCGCTGACCGCATTTGCCGTGAGCAATTTGAGCTTTGCCAACGGCAGCGAAGCCAACATGAACATGTTTTACATCCGCACGCTGGTGGACCTGGCCGGGGTGCTGATTTTGACGGTGCAGCACGAGCAGCTGCGCGAAGCCGCCCTGCACAGCGAGCTGGCGGAGCTGGACGGCGTTTTGCACCGCCAGTACGAGCAGTACAAGCAGAGCAAGGAGAACATCCGCCTGATCAACCGGCGCTACCACGAGCTGAAAATGCAGATTGCGGCCATCCGGGCGGAGCGGGACCACGCCAAGCAGGATGTGGCGCTGGCGGCCATGGAAAGCGGCATCCGCCAGTACGAGGCGGAGAACAAGACCGGCAATCCGGTGCTGGACACCCTGCTGACGGCCAAAAGCCTGTACTGCCAGCAGCACCACATCACGATGACCTGCGTGGCGGACGGGCATTTGCTGGATTTTTTGGAGACAGGGGAGATCTGCACGATTGTGGGTACGGCGCTGGACAATGCGACCGAGAGCGTAGAGACCGAGCCCGACCACGAAAAGCGGCTGATCCGTGTGGCGGTGTACGCCCAGAATGGCTTTGTGATGCTGCGGTTTGAAAACTACTGCGCGCAGGAAGTGGAGCTGGGCGCGGACGGCCTGCCGCGCCGCAACACCCATGGCGGCAGTGACCTGCGCGGTGTGCGCGCCGCCGCCGAAAAGCGCGGCGGAACTATGACGCTGCACTGGGAGAATGAGTGGTTTACGCTGCGGGTGCTGCTGCCGCAGAAAAGCTGAATGGATGGCTGGGGGTCTAGGATAAGGCACCCGGCCATTTTTGGTGTTTGGGCGGGGTGCACAAAACAGGGTCGAGATGCTTTGTGAGAGATGCACAACAAAAAATGAAATGTTTTTGAAACTTTTGCAAAACATGCAACGGAAACAACAGTTTGTGCAAAAAATGAGCCGAAAGAAAATTGTTTTGGTACAATATCATCAATAAAAGCGGAAATCCCGTCAGCCGCCATCCGGAGGGCGGCACAATAAAAGGAGGAAAACAATGAACACCCTGCTTCTTACCCTGGCAAACATGGGCGTCAACCTGGACGACGTTGCCGATGTGGTCAATAACTGCATCCCGCAGCTCATCTTCTTTGGCGTTGTGGTTGCCGCCGCCATTATCGTACTGATCGCTATGGCGGTCAACAAGAAACTGGCCAAGCCCACCAAATTCATGGTGCGCGCCCAGTCTGGCCTGGCCGTGCTGCTGGCTTTCGGCATCATGCTCAACCTGGTTGCCTTTGGCCCCATGAGCACCATGCTCGATCTGGTCACCGGCAACGGCACTATCACCGAGGAATCCAGTGACGAGGCCAACGCCCTGTGCACCGAGATTGCCGAGGAAGGCATTGTCCTGCTGCAGAACGATGACAACGAACTGCCCCTCGCTTCCGGTAGCAACCTGAACGTCTTTGGCTGGGCTTCTGTCGGCCCTGTCTACGGCGGCACCGGCGCTGGCGCGATCTCTGCCGACCGTCCCACCGTCAGCCTGCTGGATGGCCTGCACAACGCCGGCATCAACACCAACACCGAGCTGAGCGATTTCTACACCGCTTACTGCGCCGAGCGCCCGGCGCTGGGTTACAGCAACCATAACTGGACCCTGCCCGAACCCACCGCCGCCAGCTACACCCAGGAGCTGATCGACAACGCCAAGTCTTTCTCTGACACTGCGATGGTCGTCATCAGCCGCGTTGGCGGTGAGTTTGCTGACCTGCCCACCGATATGAGCACCGTCAACTACACCGACAACTCCACCGAGTACAAGGACTTCGAGGATGGCCAGCATTACCTCTCCCTGAGCAAGACTGAGCGCGACATGATCGACCTCGTCTGCTCCAACTTCGACAACGTTGTGCTGGTTTACAACGCTGCCAACACCCTCGAGCTGGGCTTCGTCGATGAGCACCCCCAGATCAAGAGCGTTATCTGGTGCCCCGGCACCGGCCAGACCGGCTTCAACGCCTTGGGCGAGATTGTTGCCGGTGAGGTCAACCCCTCCGGCCACTCTGCCGACACTTTCGTCTACGACCTGACCGCTGCACCGTACTTCAACAACATCGGCGCTTTCGCCTACACCAATGCGGATTCCGTTGGTTACACCGCTGCCAGCCTGTTTGGCGGTGATGCAACGCTCGTTCCCCCGCACTTCGTCAACTATGTTGAGGGCATCTACGTCGGCTACAAGTTCTACGAGACTGCCGCCGCCGAGGGCCTGATCGACTATGACAAGACCGTGCAGTATCCCTTCGGCCACGGCCTGTCCTACACCACCTTTACCCAGAAAATCGACTCCATGACCGAGGCTGACGGCACCATCACCCTGGATGTCACCGTCACCAACACCGGCAGTGTGGCCGGTAAGGACGCCGTGCAGGTCTACTTCAACCCGCCGTACACCGATGGCGGCATTGAGAAGGCTTCCGCCAACCTCGTCACCTTCGGCAAGACCGACTCCATTGAGCCGGGCGCTTCCCAGACCTTGACCCTGACTTTCAACACCGAGAACATGGCCAGCTTTGACAGCAAGGACAAGGGCTGTTATGTGCTGGAAGAGGGCGACTATATCATCAGCATCAACGAGGATTCCCACACGGTGCTGGATTCCAAGACCTACAACGTCGCTTCCACCATCGTCTATGACGAGTCCAACCCCCGCAGCACCGACGCCGAAGCTGCTACCACCAAGTTCGACTTCGCTGACGACAAGCTCGTCACCCTGTCCCGTGCAGGCCATTTTGCCAACTATGCCGAGGCTGTCGCCGTTCCCTCCGACTTCACCATGTCTGAGGAGAGCATGAACACCCTGTACAACGACCACAACTGGACCCCCGAGGACCACAACGACCCCAACGACGAGATGCCCGTTACCGGTGCCAACAACGGCCTGAAGCTGGCTGATCTGCGCGGTGCTGACTACGACGACGAGCGTTGGGATACCCTGCTCGACCAGATGACCGTCACCGAGATGGACGACCTGATCGCCCTGGGCGGCTACCAGACCAAGGCCGAGGCCAGCGTTGACAAGTACGCGACCATCGACTGCGACGGCCCCGCTGCCATCAACAACAACTTTACCGGCGTTTCTTCCATTGGCTTCCCGTCCGAGATTATCATCGCTTCCACCTTCAACACCGACCTGGCCCGCCGCTACGGCGAGAGCATCGGCCGCATGGCCAGCGAGATGAACGTTACCGGCTGGTACGCCCCCGCCATGAACGGCCACCGTTCCGCCTTTGACGGCCGTAACTTCGAATATTACTCTGAGGACAGCGTCCTCGCCGGTTACATCGGTGCCAGCTCCATTGCCGGTGCCCAGAGCTACGGCGTCTACGCTTACATGAAGCATTTTGCCCTGAACGACCAGCAGATCAACCAGAGCGAGATGCTCTGCACCTGGGCTGACGAGCAGGCTATCCGCGAGATCTACCTGCGTCCCTTCGAGATCAGCGCCAAGGTGGGCGGCTGCAAGGCCGTCATGTCCAGCTGGAACTATATTGGCAACCAGTGGACCGGTGCCTGCAATGCACTGCTGAACGGCGTGCTGCGCGGCGAGTGGGGCTTCCGCGGTATGGTCATCACCGACGGCTTCCACTTCACTGACTACATGGATTCAGATATTGCCATCCGCAACGGCTGCGACCTGATGCTGAAGAACTACGATGTTGCCACCAACCACCTGACCGATACCACCAGTGCTACCAGCGTTAAGGCTATGCGTCAGGCTTGCAAGAACATCATGTACACCGTGGTCAACTCCCGCGTTTACGACCCCGCCAACACTGTTTCCACCCCCATCTGGCGTACCGCTATGATCGTGGTCAACGTGCTGCTGGCTGTACTACTGGTCGTGCTGGAAGTTCTCACCTTCAAAAGCTACAAGAAGAAAAAGGCACAGTAAAGTGTAATTTGTAAGCTGTGCAGCTGCCCTGCGGTCCATCGCCGCCGACTTTGCGCGGTTGTGCGGTGGGCCGCAAGGCTGTTTTTAAGAAAAGGAACCACCTTATGCAAAAGAAACAACTGCAAGCTTTGACGCTTGAACAAAAATGTGCGCTGCTTTCGGGCGCGGGTACCTTTACCACCCGTGCGTATCAAAAGGCTGGCATTCCGGCTATCACTTTGTCCGATGGCCCCAACGGTGTGCGCAAGCAGGCGGGCGCGGCGGACCACCTGGGGCTGAACCCCAGCGTACCGGCGACCTGCTTCCCCACTGCCGCCACCGTGGCGTGCAGCTGGGACCCCGCCCTGGGCGAGCAGATCGGCCGGGCCATGGGCGAAGAAGCCGCCGCGCAGGAAGTTGCCGTGCTGCTGGGGCCAGGCCTGAACACCAAGCGCAGCCCCTTGTGCGGACGCAATTTTGAGTATTTTTCTGAAGATCCGTATCTTTCCGGCAAAATGGCCGCGAGCTATGTGCGGGGCATCCAGTCCAACGGTATTTCGGCCTGCCCCAAGCACTTTGCCGTCAACAGCCAGGAACTGCGCCGCATGGCGTCGGATTCCGTGGTGGATGAACGCACGCTGCGGGAACTGTACCTGACCGGGTTTGAGATCGTGGTCAAGGAAGCAAAGCCCAAGACCATCATGAGCAGCTATAACCTCATCAACGGAACTTACGCCAACGAGAACCGCCACCTGTTAATGGACATCCTGCGCGGGGAGTGGGGCTTTGACGGCGCTGTGGTAACGGACTGGGGCGGCAGCAATGACCATGCCCTGGGCGTGCAGAACGGCTCCACGCTGGAAATGCCCGCCCCCGGCGGGGACGCGGTGCGCGAGCTGATGCAGGCTGTGCAGAGCGGCAAAATTACCGAAGCGGATGTGGACGCCCGGCTGGACGAGCTGCTGACGCTGGTGTTTGATACCCATGCCGCCGTGCAGTCCCACAGCCGCACCTTTGATGCGGACGCTCACCACGCCCTGGCCCGCCGCGCCGCAGCCGAAAGCATTGTGCTGCTGAAAAACGAGAACGACCTGCTGCCGCTGGCCGAGGGCGCAAAAGTTGCCGTGATCGGCGACTTTGCCCAGACACCGCGGTACCAGGGCGCTGGCTCCAGCGCGGTCAACTCCATCAAGGTGGATACCTTTTTGGACTGCCTGAAAGAGAGCGGCCTGGCCAGCGTGGGCTTTGCCCCCGGCTTTGACCGCCAGGGCAAACCGGATGCCGCCAAACAGGCCGAGGCTGTAGCCCTGGCCCAAAAGGCCGAAGTGGTGCTGCTCTGCCTGGGGTTGGATGAAATCAAGGAAAGTGAGGGTCTGGACCGCGGCGATATGCGCCTTGCGGACAACCAGATCGAACTGTTAAAGGCCATGCAGCAGGCCAACCCCAACACCGTTGTGGTGCTCAGCGCAGGGGCTTCGCTGGAAACCCCGTGGCTCAAACACTGCCGTACCCTGGTGTATGGTGCGCTGGGCGGCCAGGCGGGGGCGGGCGCCATGCTGGATGTGCTGACCGGCAAAGTGAACCCCAGCGGCAAGCTGGCCGAAACCTGGGTCAACGCCTATGCGGATACCCCCGCCAAGGATAACTTTGCCGGGCCGGGCCGCATGGTGCAGTACCGCGAGGGGCTGTATGTCGGCTACCGCTATTACCAGACCGCCGGTGTGCCGGTGGCATTCCCCTTTGGCTATGGGTTAAGCTACACCAGCTTTGCCTACAGCAATTTGCAGGCCGCGTCCAATGGCGTGACCCTGACCGTAACCAACACCGGCAAGCGCGCCGGAGCAGAGATCGTGCAGCTGTATGTGGCAAAACCCGGGGCAGAAGTGTTCCGCCCCGCACAGGAGCTGAAAGGCTTTGCCAAGGTGCAGCTGCAGCCCGGCGAAAGCAAGACCGTGACCATCCCGCTGGACGACAAGGCATTCCGCTACTGGAACACCAAGACCGACAGCTGGGAAGTGGAAGGCGGCAGCTATGAGCTGCGGGTCGGCGCGTCCAGTGCGGACATCCGCCTGACCGCCGTGGTGGAAGTGGCCGGTACCGGCGCACCCAACCCCTATGCGGGCAAGCATCTGCTGCACTATACCAGCGGCAAGGTGCAGAGCGTTCCGGATGACGAATGGGCCACCCTGCTGGGCCGCCCGGTGCAGCAGGGAAAAGTTAAAATTGACCGCAACATGACCCTGGGCGAGCTGAACCACAGCCGCAGCCCGCTGGGCTGGCTGATCTGGCTGGTGCTTACCGCACTGCTGAACGCCAGCTACAAGCGCGGCAAGCCGGACCTGAATGTGCTGTTCCAGTACAACATGCCGCTGCGTGCCCTGGCCAAAATGACCAGCGGTGCCATCAGCATGGGCATGGTGGATGGCATTGTGATGGAATTACAGGGATTCTGGATCATCGGCCTTGTGCGGGTGATCGTAGAAGCCGTGAAAAACCTGGTACTGAACGCACAGCTGGAACAGCGCCTGCGCAACAGCTGAGGAAAGAGAGGGGCTATTTATGCAGCTATGGAATAATTTTGCGGCAAAACACCCCGCCGCAGCCAAGTGGGTGCGCGAAGGCGGACTGTTTGTGATCGTATCCAACCTGGTTACGGTGTTCAAATACCTGCTGCTGCAATTTTTGCCGGCGGCGTTCAGCAGCCTGCCGGTGGTGGATTTTGGCTGGCCGGGCATCCCGGTCACGCTGTTTGGCGAAACCTTCCAGTGGAACATCCTGGGGTATGATTCCGCCCATGGCGGTCTGCCGTACTTTTGCGCCTACATGGTTGCCATGGTGGTGGGAGAATGCATAAACTTTCCCATCCAGCGCAACTTTGTGTTCCGCAGCAAGGGCAACCTGGCCAAGCAGATCGCCTGGTATGTGGTGGCGTTCTGCTTGATCACCTGCATCGTCAACTCCATCAACTGCGTGTGGGTGGCGGTTGCAGGCCTGCTGGTGCCGGATTTCATCTACAACATTGGCACCACCGTGCTCAATGGCGGCATTTCCATGGTGATCTTCTTCTTTGTGAACAAGATCATCTTCCCAGAGGGCGCACAGGCAAAATAAAGCCCGGCAGGATCACTGGTGCTTTTCCCGGTACTCGAACAGGGCGGCGGCACGGTACAGGAAAAAGTCCTTTGGATGGTATAAGAATGTGATTGCCAGCAACGGCGAAGATCTGAACGGATAAAGAAGAATGCTGCCTTTCCCTGATGTGGAGAAAGACAGCATTTTTATTGCGTTTTTCGGAAAGAGGTGAGCAGCGGCCCCTACAAATGGGTAACGGCTGGCCATAAAATGGCGCTATTACATGGTGTGCTTTGTGAGAAAGCGCTGTAGTGTGATGATATAAAACGGATGGGTGCATGGTGTGCGCCCCTACGGAATTACAACAAAACACCCCCGCCCGTGCGGTAAATGAACTGCATAGGGCGGGGGCACCGTTATTTTACAAAGAAAACGCGCAGAGCGGAGACTTTACTGTTCCACGGCACCGGTGGGCAGCTGGGGAACAGCGGTCAGGATGCGCATGAACTCTTCGCCGGTGATGGTTTCTTTCTCGTACAGGTACTTGGCGATCTCGTCCAGCTTGCCGCGGTTTTCAATCAGCATCTGTTTGGCTTTTTCATGCTGCTGCTTGACGACTTCCACGACCTTATCGTCCACTGTGGCGGCTGTGCGCTCACTGCAGGCCAGGCTGGCATCGCCGCCCAGGTAGGCGTTGTTCACGGTTTCCAGGGCAACCATGTCAAAGTCGTCGGTCATGCCGTAGCGGGTAATCATGGCGCGGGCCATCTTGGTGGCCTGCTCGATATCGTTGGATGCGCCGGTGGTGATGGAGTTGAACACCACTTCTTCGGCGGCACGGCCACCGGTCATGGTGGCAATTTTGGCCAGGATCTCTTCCTTGGTCATCAGGGTGTGGTCGCCGTCCTCTACCTGCATGGTGAAACCCAGCGCGCCGGAAGTGCGCGGTACAATGGTGATTTTCTGCACGGGGGCGGAATGGTTCTGCAGGGCGGCAACCATGGCATGGCCGACTTCGTGGTAGGCCACGATGCACTTTTCTTTGTCGCTCAGGATCTTATTCTTTTTCTGGGCACCGGCCAGGATGGTATCCACGGCTTCCTGCAGGTCGTACTGGGTAACGGCCATGCGGTGGTGGCGCACAGCGCCCAGGGCGGCTTCGTTGATGATATTGGCCAGCTCGGCACCGGAAGCACCGGGAGTCATGCGGGCAACCACGGCAAAGTCACAGTCGGGGCCGATTTTGACCTTTTGAGCGTGCAGGCGCAGGATGCTTTCGCGGCCTTTCAGGTCGGGCAGCTCCACGGGCACACGACGGTCAAAACGGCCGGGGCGGGTCAAAGCGGGGTCAAGGGATTCAGGACGGTTGGTGGCGGCCAGAATGATAACACCCTTGGCGGCGTCAAACCCGTCCATTTCGGTCAGCAGCTGGTTCAGGGTCTGCTCGCGTTCATCGTTGCCGCCCATACCGGAAGCACCGTCACGCTTTTTGCCGATGGTATCGATCTCATCAATAAAGATAATGCAGGGGGCTTTTTCGTTGGCCTGTTTGAAGAGGTCACGCACCTTGGAAGCGCCCATGCCGACGAACATCTCGACAAATTCAGAACCCGCAATGGAGAAGAAGGGAACATCGGCTTCACCGGCAACAGCGCGGGCCAGCAGGGTTTTACCGGTGCCCGGGGGGCCGACAAGCAGAACGCCCTTGGGCATTTTGGCACCGATATCCTCGTAACGCTTGGGGTTATGCAGGAAGTCAACGATTTCCTGCAGGCTCTCTTTGGCTTCGTCCTCACCGGCAACATCGGCAAATTTGATGGACTTGCCATCCTCAACGACATACTGTTTGGCACCGGATTTGCCGCCGCCAAAAATCATGCTGTTGGCGCCGCCGGTCATTTCACCGACCCGCTTGCGCATCATGCGGTTGAACCAGACGATCAGGATGATCATGGGCAGCAGCGAGATGACCCAGCCCAGCAGGGTATCCACCCAGGTGGTCTGGTTGTACACCTTGCCAAAGGAAACGCCGGCGCTTTCCAACCGGTTGACCAGCTGCAGGTCCTGCGCAATGGAGTTGGTGCAGTAGGTGGTATCGTTTTTGTCCACAAAATAGATCTGCTGATCCTGAATTTCAACGGTGCTCAGTTCGCCGCCTTCGAGCATGTTCAGGAAGGTGCCGTAATCGACCTGTTTGACCTGGCCTTTCATCATGGCGGGGAAGGCCCAGAAATTGAGCAGCAGCAACACCACAAGGATCACGGCATATACAATGCCGGTCGTCTTTTTGGGGTCGCGCGGCTGTTGGGTTTCGTGCATAACAATTCCTCCAGTTGGGGGCGGTAATAGGGGCCCCCGATAGATTCTATCATGAAGAATAAAAATGAACTGCGGATGAACAAGGCATGAAATAGCTGGAAATTCCGGTAAACTTTGCGTGAACAAGGGCAGTTTGTGGGCAAAAACAGGAATGCAGACCGCGTAACGACAGGGAAAAAGTGAAGGCAACACCGCACAATTCCCGCCTGACGGCTTAAGCACCGCTCCGGCGGCTGC
>OHDU01000238.1_pt1 | contig 11081 bp, 17 predicted proteins | sample 1567101 | NCBI WGS metagenome assembly OHDU01 (sample SAMEA3879511, study PRJEB24766) | human gut metagenome | biome: human-associated habitat; feature: feces | place: USA | collected 1985/1987 | reverse complement strand
AATTACTTTGTTTATATTTGCACCGTCATACAATTTTGTATGCGGACAAATATACGAAATAATAAATAAAATCGGAATAAACTGATAAGTAAATTTTTGATATGGAAAGAATTACGGACAAACTCAAAAAACTTCTCGCTCTCGCAGAACGGGGATGCGGTGGGGAGGCAGAGAACGCCCGCCGTCTTCTTGAAGAACACCTGAGAAAATACGGTATGACGCTTGAAGACATCTGCGAAAACAAGACTTCACGCAGGACATTCAAGTATAGGAACAAAGAAGAACGCACGATTATCATTCAAGTCTTTTTATCGGTTCTCGGCAGTAAGAGTGAAGCATTTAAGGGGGCAACTTACAATGCTTCAAAGAAGACAATCTACATAGACCTGACAGATTTGGAATATGCCGAAATATCCGACATGGTTGCGTTCTTCAAGTCTCAGTTCAACAAAGAGAAAAAACGCCTGATGAAAGACATTCTCTATGCCTTCGTCAAAAAACACAACATCTTTGACTGCACCCCTAATGATGATGACGAGGCAAGCAACAAGGAAATAGACCTTGAAGAACTCATGCGCATTTTATCCCTATCAAATGGTATGGAAGACGTGACATACAGAAAAGCAATTTCAAACAAATGACGATATGGAAACAATGATTTTTAAGACACCTTGCCAAACAGAACGGGAAGCCCGTGACTTGGCTATTTATAACGAGTATAACGCCCTGATTGCCGTTGAAGGACAGAGCAAAACGCTCGTAACAGAACACCTGATGAAGAAATATAACATACACAGCGCAGGAACTATTTACTTGATTCGCCGCCGTGTGGAGAAGAAATTGGAAGCGCAGAAAGGGGGTATAAATGGCACTAAGTAAAGAGGCGCAAAAAATCAAGACCGAGTACAATAAAAAGTACATGGAAAGGTATTGGGAGCGCAAAGCTGAAAAGAGAAAAAACGAGACCAAAGCGGCGGCAGAAAAGACAAAGACTGTGACAACAAAAAGAACGACAAAGACTGTGAGCACCGTTACAGTCAAAGAAACAGAACTTTTTGAATGGCTTTTTCCCGAACCGCACGTCACGGAGGTTACAGTCTCCCGGAACGGACAGTCTGACGCACAGTATATCAAAGCTCTTGAAACGGCTAACAAGACCATAAACACGGAAAACGCCCGTCTTCAAAAACTCTTGATTAAATATCAAGACATCGTAAGAACGGGATTGAAAGCGATAATGTTTGACATCGAAAACTGTAAGTCATTATGAAAAAGAAAATTATTCAATGGGGGCTGATGACCGTTCTCGGTCTTTGGGGAATGGTTTCATTCATGGTTCTCGCAGGAGAAGAAGCCCCCGAGGTATGTATGACATTGGGCGATTTCTTTCTGATTAAAGCCCTTGCGATAACAAGTTTTTCAGGTTGCATTCTATGCGGGAAATGGCTCTCAAAAAAGGGTCTTTTACCGGAAATAAGCATACAGGAGGATTGAATATGGAAATCACTTTGGAACAACTCAATGAAAAGATAGACAACCTTTCACGGTTGACGCTTATCAGTTCAAAAACGGTTCTTGACTTTGAAGAAACGATTTTGTTCACGGGATTGAGCAAAGGACACCTTTACCGCCTGACAAGCAACCGGGAGATACCGTATTTCAAAAAGAACCGTAAGCTATATTTCAAAAAATCTGAATTGGAAGAATGGATGCTTGACCAGCGCATTCCGACAAAAAATGAAATTCAAAGTCAGGCGACAACTTATTTGGCAACCCATAAATGACACCGCCATGAATAACCGAACAGCAAACATATTTGACGCATGGATTATCAACCAACACAACAGGTTGAAAGAAAGAATCGCTTCTTCAACCATGTTCGATGATGACGCTTTTCAGGAAACATACCTGACCATGCGGGAAGCCCTGACGATAAAGGATATTGAACTCGATTTTGAACCCGTGTTCATCAAGCTATACAGACGTATGTTAGCACGTGAGTTAAGCACAGAGTTCAGATATTCCCACCCCGACCCCTTGTTCTTTGTTCTTCTCCGTTCTGATGAAGAAAACCCAGAAGAAATTGGGCAAACCCCGGCAGAGAACATTCAGGCGAAACAAGTTGATGAATATGTGAGATACAATTTCAAGCCCAGTGACTACCTGATATTTCATTTGAAATTCTTTCAGGCTATGACTTGGCAAGGCTTGATAGACTACACGGGGCAAAGCTCAGCCACAATAGCAAAAAGACTGAATAACATGAAACACGCTGTAAAGCAACGTTTTACCCCCCCATTTATAACATATCTTAACGTTTTATCAATATAAAAATAACATAACTAAAATAACAGCAATATGAAACTCACAATTTTTGACAAGAACAACAGCGGAACGACATCAGCAAGAACAGGCGTTCGCTCGGTTTATATCAACAGAAAAACCGGGAATATTTCATTCTCAAACACCTTGAAAAAAGGGAAAGGAATCACAGTTGAACAGACCGTCTATTTTGCAAAGGACGAAGACAGCAAGACGGGAGATTGGTATATATGCTTCAACGCCGGAGAAAACGGGTTAGCCCTCAGAGAGAAAAAGAACAGCGGCTATGCGAAAGACTGTGAACGCACGATTTATTTCAGCAACAAGTTCATCGCGAACAAAATTCTTGACGCTTCAAAAGCCCAACAGTCAGCCTCTTTTCTTGTCAGTGAGAAACCCGTTATGATTGACGGCAAAGAATGGTTCAAAATCGTATTATCAAAGCCATTGAGAGTTAACTAAATAAATTATTCACATTTCAAATTTCATCATTATGGAAAATGACATTATTGAAATCAAACAAGCTGAAATGCTTGCGGGAATTACCCGGTCAGAAATTGACATTCAGATTGCCACGGCGAAGCAATATCCCCGTGACCTGAACACAGTCTTGAACAAAATCGCCACCTATGCCACAATGGATAGGGAAACGGCAGAAGACTGCTTCTATGTTCTCAGAAGAAAGGACGCAAACTGTAATGACAAGACCATTGAAGGGCTTTCGATCCGTATGGCAGAAATCATCGCAGGGGCTTGGGGAAACCTGAGAGTTCAGACCCGCATCATCGGAAATGACGGGCGTAAAATCACGGCTCAGGCTGTCTGCCATGACCTTGAAACAAACTTCGCCGTTTGCAAGACCGTTGACCGCCGGATAACAACGAAAACGGGTAAGACATACAGTGACGACATGCAGGTTGTGACAGGCAACGCAGCCGCCTCAATCGCTTTCAGAAACGCAGTCTTGGCGGTCATACCGAAAGCCGTTACAAAACGTGTCATCAATGAAGTTAAAAAGGTTGCGCTCGGTCAGGCGATTGACGTTGAGACATCACGCAAGAACTGTTTGGCGAACTTCGCAAAAGCGGGTGTGACGGAAGCCATGATTTGCCAATATCTCGGTATTAAGGCTATCGCAGAAATCGACAAAGAAAAGCTGTTTGAACTTAGAGCCACTTGGAACGCTATCAAAGAGGGAACGACAACCGTTCAGGAAACCTTTGTCAAACCACAACTTGAAGCCAAAGCACAAGAAGAAGCCAATAAAAAGACCGCTTCGGCGGCTGACAAGGCGGCAGCGGCTATCGCACAAGCAACGGGAGAGATACCCGCCAACGTTGACCCTGAAACGGGGGAAATCAAAGAAGAAAAGTCAAAGAAAACATCAACATCTAAAAAGTAAAACATTATGAAAGAAGTAATTGAAGTCAAAAGAGACGATTTGCGGGAACTTTATCAGGTATTAACCAATTACCCGGCTATTTCAAAAGAACAGGTTCAGAACGAAATGCACAAAGTTTTCGGGGAAGATACATTCAAGCCCAAAGACATCACAGAACGTGTGAAAACCTTTGAAGACGCTTGCCGTGAACTTGGAGAAGAACACCCGTTTGTAAGCGCATACACCGCATGGATAAAGCATGAAGAGTTTGACGACCAAGAAGACATTCTCGCTTATATGAAACTCCGTATCATCTGCGCCGCCTTGAACGAGGGCTGGGAGCCTCAATTCACAGAGGACGAATGGCGTTATTATCCTTGGTATTGGCTCTATACTCAGAAAGAAATCAAAGACATGGATGAAGACGAAAAAACAGACCGCCGCTTAATGTCAACAGGCGACTATCAAACAGGTTATGCGGGTCTCGCCTATGCGACCTCGCATCACGCCCCCTCGAAGACGCATGCGTACGTCGGTTCTCGCCTTTGCTTAAAGAGCGACACGCTCGCCGTTTACTGCGGGAAACAGTTCATCAACATCTGGGCAGACTTCTGTCTTATCCGCAAGTGAGTAACAACAAATGTTTAACATTCAAATATCAACAATTTATGGAAACGAAAAATAACAGCGAATTTTTATCGAAAGTAAACGCTTTTCAGAATGAAGCGCAAGAGTTTATCGAAAAGTCTGATAAGAGACACGCCGTAATTGTCATCGCCTCTGAGCCTGACGAAAACGGGGAAGGCTCACGTCAAACCGGGTCTATCATGGGAAATGAAGAAGAAGCCGTTTACGCCTTAGCCGGATTCATGAGACAACCGCAAGGACGTGAGTTGTTAAAACGGGCTGCTGCTTTAAGCATGGCTGAGTCTTTAATGAAATCAATATTGAACGCAAAAGAGCAGGAGGAAAGAAAATGAGCTACACGATTATCAGACCGAAAGACCGTAACGAATGGCTTGAACACAGAAAGTCAGGTATCGGGAGCAGTGAGGTTGCAACCATTCTCGGGTTGAACCCGTGGGAAACCCCTTATCAGCTTTGGAGACGCAAGGTTGGTCTTGATGAACCTAAAACAGAGACCTTTGCTATGAAAGCGGGTCATTATCTCGAAGACGCTGTTGCGCAGTTTTGGCATGACGATACGGGACGTGAAATAATCAAGTCATCAGCCGGGGACTGGCTGATAAGAAATAATGAACGCCCCTATCTACAGGTCAGCCCTGACCGTACATATTGGCTCGCAGGAGAAAAGAAGAACGCTTCAAACAAAGGTGTTTTGGAATGTAAGACCACCCAAATGAAAATTTCCTCTGACGATCTGCCGAAGCATTGGTTCTGTCAGGTTCAATATCAACTCGGGGTTGCAGAATTGAAAGAGGGCAGTTTGGCTTGGCTCTGTTCAGGACGTGAGTTCGGCTATAAAGACCTGTCTTTTGTTCCTGACTTCTACGCATGGATAGTTGAAGAAGTTGAAAAGTTTTGGCGTGACAACATTCAGGGGAAGAAAGAACCCGAAGCGACATCGGTTCAAGACATTCTGCTGAAATTCAACCGTCACACGGACGGGAAAATCGTTGAAGTGAATGACGCTATTTTCTCAGACTATCAAAAGTTGAAAGAAGTCAAGAAAGAGATGGATAAACTTGATGAAATCAAGACAGAGTTGGAAGAACGCATTAAACTCGGCTTCGGAGACGCAGAGGCTATCAGCTACGGAGGTCAGACGCTCGCCACATGGAAAGCCCCCAAGCCGTCAATGAAGTTTGATGACAAGGCTTTCAAAGCCGCACACCCTGAAATGGTTTCCGAGTTCTCAAGGGAGGTTCAGGGGGCACGCCGCTTCCTGTTAAAATAAGGTTCAATCAACAAAGAAAGGTCAGACGGTTATGTATATCATTTCAAATAAGCAAATGGAAGATATAATCAGCTATATCGAAGCATGGAAAGACGGGGTTCAGGTTGAAGAAAAGGACACCCGGACTTATAACAAGGTTCGCCTCGCAAATATCCTTGTGAAGAAACTGAAAGCGAAACAGCCGCTTTCAAAGCCTGAACTTTCTGAGAGCCTTAAAAAAAATCTTCGTGATTTGAAGTGAGTACAATGTAATCACTTATCTTTGCAATAACCGAAATGAAAAGACAGTTAAACAACGATATAAACTCCGTACATGGGTTGAACATCCGAAAGGTTTTCAAACGCTTGCTGTTATGCGTGGTTAGCCCTAAATACGGAGTTTTATTCTCTCAAATATGATAACACTCAGAGAAAACCAAACAGAGCCGATAAACAAGGCTATTCAGTTCTTCACGGGAAAGAAACCGAAGCCGAGTTTGATTGTTCTCCCGACCGCTTGGGGGAAATCAATACTGACGGCTTTTGTCGCAAAGAACAGCAACGATAAAATGATTGTTCTTCAACCCTCGAAAGAGTTGCTCGAACAAAACTATTTGAAATATTGCTCGCTATGCGGGGATTTCGCCTTGAATGCGGGGATTTACAGCGCAAGTTTCGGGCGAAAGGACATCGCCCATATAACTTACGCCACGATAGGCTCAATAAAGAGCCTCGGGGCTAAATTCAAGTCTCTCGGGTTTACAAAAATGTTGATTGATGAAGCGCACCTTTATCCCCGTGAGGCTAACAGTATGCTCGGACGTTTCCTGAAAGAAAGCGGCATAACCCACGTTCTCGGAATCACGGCTACCCCCGTGAAGCTGCAAACGAACCGGGATAAGGACGGGCAGAACTTCTCAAAACTTGTCATGCTGACCTCCCGTTCAAAGAAAGGCAACTTCTTCAAAGACATCATTCATGTCGGGCAGGTGGCTGAAATGGTTCGCCTCGGCTTTTGGTCTCCGCTTCAATATGAGACAGCGGGATTCGACAGCAGTCTTCTTGTCTTCAACAGTTCAAAATCTGAATACACGGAAGAAAGCGTTCAGCGGGCGTATGATGCGAACGGAGGATCTGAACAGATTGTTCAAGCCCTTGACAGACATTCAGACCGCCGCCATATTCTTGTCTTCGTTCCCTCTGTTGAGGACGCCATAACGCTTTCAAAGAAATACCCAAACTCAGCCGTGATTTACGGGGAAATGGATAAGACGGAACGTTCTCAGGTCATCGCACGTTTCAGGGCGGGCGAAATACGGGTCATATTTAACGTCAGAGTGCTTTCGACAGGCTTTGACTATACAGGTATCGACTGCATCGTTTTAGGCGTTTCTACGGCTTCTATCGCCTTGTATTATCAGATTATCGGACGTGCGACACGTATTGACCCCGAGAAAACGGACGCTTTGATTGTTGACCTCGGCGGCAATGTTGAACGTTTCGGGCGTGTTGAAGACATCACGTTTGAGCAGGGTAAAATGTGGCGAATGTTCGGAACGGGCGGGCGGCTTCTGTCAGGCATACCCATTTCGGACATCGGTCATTACACCCGTGAAGACACACGGGCGATAGACGCTCGGGCAGAAGCCCCGATTGAAATCATGCCTTTCGGCAAATATAAGGGGAACAGAATAGCGGACATTCCCCTTGATTACCGTCAATGGATGATACGCTCCTTTGAATGGAACGCAAGGAACGAGAAACTCCGCAAATCAATTCTTACAACCCTATAAATCCATCAGGCTATGGCAAGACCGAAAAAACAAACCGTTGATTATTTCCCGCACTTCGTCAAGGGCGGGCGCACGATTTTCATCCTTGAAAATAAGTTCGGGAATGACGGATATGCGTTTTGGTTCAAACTCCTTGAAATTCTCGGGGAAAGTGAGGGGCATTTCTATGATTGTTCAAACGCTTCAAATTGGGCGTATCTTCTTGCCAAAACACGTGTCACAGAGGAAAAGGCGAAAGACATTATCAACGTCTTGATAAATCTAAACAAAATTGACATTGAGCTATGGAACGAACATCGTGTTTTATGGATTGCGAATTTTGTCAGAAACCTTTCAGATGTTTACAGAACCCGTAACACCAACCTCCCGTCAAAACCCAGTTTTGAAGACAAGAAACAGCCTGAACAGAAAGTTTCTTCCGAGAAAACACAGGATGAAGAACGGTTTTCTGCGCAAGAAACCCCTAAAGGAGAGGAAAGCAAAGAAAAGGAGAGCAAAGAAAAATATCCTTATCAGGATATATGCGCCTTGTGGAACTCAATCTGTGTATCTCTGCCGAAAGTTCAAAAACTCAATGACAACAGGCGAGCAAAAATAAAATGCCGCTGTGACGAATGGGGCAAAAGCCGTGAGACTTGGCTACAGACCGCAGAAGACATCTTCAAGCGTGTTCAAGCATCCGACTTCCTGACCGGGCGGCAATCCAACAAAAGGGCGTGGACGGCGACATTCGATTGGATTTTTGAGAACGGTTCAAACTGGATAAAGGTTCAGGAGGGCAACTACGACAACGATAAAGGCAGCGGCGTTCAGAACGGTTCAAAAGTCACAAAGGTTCAACTCGGTGTCGGCGAGTTCTATGACAACTCAGGGCACAGAACATACGGTTCAGGCAAGGCGATAATACCTCCTACAGCCCCACCCCGTCCGTCTGACAGACACGCTTGGGATTCATCATCAAACACTTGGATTTTATTATGAGCATAAATTGGGGAAAATACGGGATAAAAGCCCCATACGGGCGTTCAGGGAACAGAAAGGTTTTCTGCCCACAGTGCCATGACCAGCGTCACGACAAACGTGACAAAAGTCTCTCTATCAACCTTGAAACAGGCGAGTTCAACTGTCATTACTGCGGTTTCTCGGGCTGTGCAGCGGAAAAAGAGCCTTGGGAAAAAGAAGACCGCCCGTGGCGCAACGCCGCCCCCATACGCCGCGAGAAACCCGTTTACAAGAAACCCGCCCCACGTCAGGACTGTTTTTCAATCTCTGGGAAAGCCCTTGAATGGTTCAAGGGGCGTGGCATCAGCGAAAAGACCCTGACGGCGATGAAAGTAACCGAGGGGCTTGAATGGATGCCGCAGAAGAACGGCAAAGCGAACACGGTTCAGTTTAACTACTACCATAACGGGGAACTTGTCAACACGAAATTCAGAACGGGAGACAAATGTTTCAAACTCTGTTCAGGCGCAGAACTTCTCCCGTACGGGATTGACAACATCAAAGGTACGAAAGAATGTATCATCACAGAGGGCGAAATGGACGCCCTGTCATTCTTTGAATGCGGACGGACAGATGTTGTCAGCGTTCCGAACGGGGCGAACTCAAACCTTGACTACCTCGATGACTATCTCGAAGAATACTTTGATGACAAAGAGACAATATACATCGCATCTGACACGGACACGAAAGGCGTTGTTCTGAAAGAAGAACTGATAAGGCGTTTCGGGGCTGAACGCTGCCGGATAATTGAATACGGGGACGGGTGCAAAGACGCTAACGAACACCTGCAGAAGTACGGGCGTGAAAGTCTTCTGAAATGTATCGCTGACGCTCCCGAGATAAAGATTGAGGGCGTTTTCACGCTGTCAGACTTTGAACAATCCCTTGACGCTCTGTTTGAGCATGGCTTGCAGAAAGGGGTAACAATCGGGCATGACAACTTCGACCGATTGTGCTCTTTTGAAACAAAGCGTCTGTGTATCATCACGGGCGTTCCGAGTTCGGGTAAGTCTGAATTTATTGACGAGATTGCAGAACGATTGAATATTCGTTATGGCTGGCGTTTCGCTTATTTCAGCCCGGAGAACGCCCCGCTGGAATATCACGCTTCAAAACTGATTGAGAAGTTCACGGGCAAACAGTTTGACAAAGAACACCTGACATACGGGGAGTACAAACAAGTGAAACAACACCTTGAAACAAATTTCTTTTTCATATCCCCGAAAAGCGATTTCAGGGTTGACGCTATTCTCGAAAGGGCGAAATTCCTTGTCAGACGCAAGGGTATTAAAGTTCTCGTTATTGACCCGTATAACAGGCTTGAAGATGAAAGCGAGGGCAAGAACGAGACGAAATACATAGCAAGGCTGCTTGACAAACTGACAAACTTCGCACAGCTGCATGATGTGTTGGTTATCCTTATGGCGCACCCAACAAAGATGCAGAAGAACAAAGACGGTGAGCCTGAGATACCGACACTTTATGACATCAGCGGCTCAGCGAACTTCTACAACAAGGCTGATTTCGGTATTGTCGTTCACAGAAACCGACTTGAAAACACGGTTGAAATCTACGTGAAGAAAGTGAAGTTCAGACACCTCGGAGAGTGCGGAATGGCTCTGTTCAAATATAACCTGAACAACGGGCGTTACAGCCCCTTTGTCAACGGCACAGAACCCGTTTGGGATAACAGCAACCATTTACAGGAAGAAATCAAACGGCGTGAGCAGGAAGCCTTTGAAGCCTCTCAATTCAACTGGGATGACTTTCAGCCATCCGATGAAGAATGCCCGTTTTAATCATTTGAGTTATGAAGTGCCATTATATCTACACGGAAACAGGCGAAAAGGTTTTGATACCCGGCTGTATGGGTACGGCAGCTATGGGTATCGAACATTGTACCTGCCGCTTTGAAAAATCTCCCGCTCAATTTGAGCGTGAACAATACAATGAAACCATAAAGGTTCTGAAACAAGAAATAAAAGACCTTGAAAGCGAAAATGCGTACCTGAACAGAATTATAAAAAAAACTGACTAAAAACAACAGAAGATGAAGCCGAAAGAATTTTTTGACGCTGTTGTCCGAATGAGAGAAAAACAGCGGGAATATTTCAAGACCAAGACAAGTTCAGCCCTGACAGAAAGCAAGAGGCTTGAACGGATCATTGATGACGAAATAGAGAGAGTTCAAAGAATTATTCACGAAAAACAGAACCCGAAGTTATGGCAAGATTAGACATTGAAGGCAAAAACGGCTTGAACCGACACGCATTGAATATGCTGTCAGCCGCATTCAGGAAATCGGCTTTGAGATTGTTCAGCGTGACAACACTCAGATACAGTTCATTCACAAAGGGCAAACAGTGACGTTCTTCCCGTACAGTGGATGGGCAACAGGAAAAAGCATAAAGGACGGGCGGGGTCTTGAAAGACTTCTTAAACAGTTGAGACCATGAGACCGAAAGGAAACGGCTTGATACCGCTTCACGATGAGAAGCAAGAAGAACGGGGCTTCTTCTGTATAAAGCTGGTTCAGTTTCTGAACACAGAAGCCGAAATGGGAACAGATGAATACAAGCGGCTTTGGGATGAAAGGTTCTCAGCCGCAAAAAACGGTTGTTGCTCTTACAAAGACCGCTGCCCGATATATGAAAGAACGGTCAAAGACAGACCCGTACAACTGAGT
>OHDU01000237.1_pt1 | contig 11133 bp, 8 predicted proteins | sample 1567101 | NCBI WGS metagenome assembly OHDU01 (sample SAMEA3879511, study PRJEB24766) | human gut metagenome | biome: human-associated habitat; feature: feces | place: USA | collected 1985/1987 | reverse complement strand
ATTTAACAGATAAATTTTATGCCCGACTATATCGAAGAACTTAATGAAAGCCAGCGTGCGGCGGTGCTCTATGGTGATGGCCCTTCGCTGGTCATCGCCGGTGCCGGTTCCGGAAAGACGCGTGTGCTCACTTATAAGATAGCCTATCTGCTCGAGAACGGTTACAATCCCTGGAATATCCTGGCACTGACTTTCACTAACAAAGCTGCCCGTGAAATGAAGGAGCGTATTGCCCGGCAGGTGGGCGAGCAGCGTGCACGATTCCTTTGGATGGGTACGTTCCATTCGGTTTTTTCCCGTATTCTTCGTGCCGAGGCGTCCCATATCGGCTTTACGTCGCAGTTCACCATCTACGATTCGGCGGACAGCAAGAGCCTGATTCGTTCCATCATCAAAGAGATGGGGCTTGACGAGAAGACCTATAAGCCCGGCAGTGTGCAGGCACGCATCTCCAATGCGAAGAACCACCTGGTGTCTCCTTCGGGATACGCAGCCAACAAGGAGGCGTACGAGGGCGATCTTGCCGCAAAGATGCCTGCCATACGGGATATCTACAGCCGCTACTGGGAGCGTTGCCGGCAGGCCGGAGCAATGGATTTCGACGATCTGCTGGTCTATACCTATATCCTTTTCCGCGACTTTCCCGACGTGCTGGCACGCTATCGCGAGCAGTTCCGCTATGTGCTTGTCGACGAGTATCAGGACACCAACTATGCACAGCACAGCATCGTGCTGCAACTGACAAAGGAGAATCAGCGTGTATGCGTGGTGGGCGACGACGCGCAGAGCATCTACTCCTTCAGGGGAGCGGACATTGACAATATTTTGTATTTCACCAAGATATATCCCGATACCAAAGTCTTCAAGCTGGAGCAGAACTACCGTTCCACCCAGACCATTGTCCGTGCGGCCAACAGCCTGATCGAAAAGAACGAGCGGCAGATTCCCAAAGAGGTGTTCTCCGAGAAGGAACGGGGTGAGGCCATCGGGGTCTTTCAGGCTTACAGTGATGTGGAAGAAGGCGACATTGTGACCAATAAAATAGCGCAACTGCGTCGCGAGCACGATTATGAATACTCCGACTTCGCCATCCTTTATCGTACCAATGCCCAGAGCCGTGTCTTCGAAGAGGCTTTGCGCAAACGGGGCATGCCTTATAAGATTTACGGCGGCCTCTCTTTCTATCAGCGCAAGGAGATCAAAGATATCATAGCCTACTTCCGCCTGGTGGTCAACCCCAATGACGAAGAGGCGTTCAAGCGGATTATCAATTATCCGGCACGCGGCATCGGCGATACCACGGTGGGCAAGATTATTACTGCCGCCACCGATAACAATGTCAGCCTCTGGACCGCACTCTGCGAACCCATTACGTACGGGCTTTCCATCAATAAAGGCACACATACCAAATTGCAGGATTTTCGTGCGCTGATCGAGCAGTTTATGGCAGATGTGACCGTAAAGAATGCTTATGAAATAGGTACGGAAATCATCCGTCAGTCCGGCATCATCAATGAAGTCTGCCAGGACAATTCGCCCGAAAATCTCAGCCGGAAAGAAAACATCGAGGAACTGGTGAACGGTATGAATGATTTTTGTGCCATGCGTCAGGAAGAGGGGAACACGAACGTTTCTCTGATCGACTTTCTCTCCGAAGTATCCCTGCTCACCGATCAGGATTCCGACAAGGAGGGAGACGGCGAGAAGGTGACTCTGATGACGGTACATTCTGCCAAAGGATTGGAGTTCCGCAACGTATTCGTGGTGGGGATGGAAGAGAATCTTTTCCCCAGCGGGATGGCGGGCGATTCACCCCGTGCGATGGAAGAGGAGCGACGCTTGTTCTATGTAGCCATTACCCGTGCCGAAGAGCACTGTTTCCTCTCGTTTGCCAAAACCCGTTTCCGTTACGGTAAGATGGAGTTCGGCAGCCCCAGCCGTTTCTTGCGGGACATCGACACCCGTTTCCTGCAACTTCCGCAGGAGGCCGCTTTAGGTCGGAGCGTCGACGAAGGGGCCGGCCGCTTCCGCCGCGAGATGGAAGAGGGGTATTCGCGCCGTTCGTCTTCCGAACGCTTCTCTGCCCGTCCGTCGGCCGACCGTCCGGAACGCGAACGGCCGAAGGCGCAGATCATCGCGCCGACGGTCCCCCGTAACTTGAAAAAGGTAAGTGGGACTACGCTCTCCCCATCGTCAGCTTCCGGAGCCGGCGTCGCGGGCGTACAGCCCGGACAGACCATCGAGCACGAACGCTTCGGCCTGGGTGAGGTGATCCGCGTAGAAGGTACGGGCGACAACGCCAAAGCTACCATTCATTTCCGTAATGCAGGCGATAAACAGCTGTTGCTGCGTTTCGCCAGATTTAAAGTAATAGAATAAATGTTCGTGGGAGACGCACCACGGATTACACAGATTTTCACAGATTAAGAATTAACTTTGTTGAGAACTCAACTAAAAAAATCTGTGTTAATCCGTGTAATCTGTGGTGAAAAGTCACTATCTTTGCACATTGCAAAGCTGAAAACAACAAAAATCACACTATATAATGGAAAAGAAATTCAAAAGAACCACCGTCACATCGGCACTGCCGTATGCGAACGGTCCTGTCCATATCGGTCACCTGGCGGGTGTATACGTGCCGGCAGATATCTATGTACGCTATCTGCGTCTGAAAAAAGAAGATGTATTATTCATCGGAGGTTCGGACGAACACGGAGTGCCTATCACCATCCGTGCCAAGAAAGAAGGAATTACTCCACAGGATGTAGTAGACCGTTATCATTCGCTGATTAAGGAATCATTCAAAGAGTTCGGTATCTCATTCGACGTGTATAGTCGCACCACTTCACCGACGCATCACCAACTGGCTTCGGATTTCTTCAAAACATTATACAATAAAGGAGAATTCATCGAAAAAACATCCGAACAATATTACGACGAGGAAGCAAAAACATTCCTTGCCGACCGTTATATCACCGGAGAATGTCCTCACTGCCATTCGGAAGGCGCTTACGGCGACCAATGCGAAAAGTGCGGAACCTCACTTTCTCCTACAGATCTTATCAACCCGAAAAGCGCCATCAGCGGTAGCAAACCGGTAATGAAAGCAACCAAACACTGGTATCTTCCTCTCGACAAACACGAAGCATGGCTGCGCAAATGGATTCTGGAAGATCACAAAGAATGGCGTCCGAACGTATACGGTCAATGCAAAAGCTGGCTCGACATGGGTCTGCAACCACGTGCCGTGAGCCGTGACCTTGATTGGGGTATCCCTGTTCCCGTAGAAGGAGCAGAAGGAAAAGTGCTCTATGTATGGTTTGACGCTCCGATCGGATACATCTCCAACACCAAAGAACTTCTTCCCGACAGCTGGGAAACATGGTGGAAAGATCCAGAAACGCGTCTGATTCACTTCATCGGAAAAGATAATATCGTATTCCATTGCATCGTATTCCCTGCCATGCTGAAAGCAGAAGGCAGCTATATCCTGCCGGACAACGTGCCGAGCAACGAATTCCTCAACCTCGAAGGAGACAAGATCTCTACTTCCCGCAATTGGGCCGTATGGTTGCACGAATATCTGGCTGATTTCCCCGGAAAGCAAGACGTACTCCGCTACGTACTGACCGCCAACGCACCGGAAACGAAAGACAACGACTTCACTTGGAAAGACTTCCAAGCACGCAATAACAACGAACTGGTAGCCGTATACGGCAACTTCGTAAACCGTGCAATGGTGCTGACTCAAAAATACTTCGACGGTCGCGTACCCGCACAGGGCAGCTTAACCGACTACGACAAGGAAACGCTGAAAGAATTCGCAGACGTGAAAGCAGAAGTAGAAAAACTGCTCGACGTATTCAAATTCCGCGATGCACAGAAAGAGGCCATGAATCTGGCACGTATCGGAAACAAATACCTGGCCGACACCGAACCGTGGAAACTGGCTAAGACAGATATGGAACGTGTAGGAACCATCCTCAACATTTCCCTGCAACTGGTTGCCAACCTTGCCATCGCCTTCGACCCATTCTTGCCGTTCAGCTCGGAAAAACTCCGCAAAATGCTGAACATGGATACTTTCGAATGGTCTGAACTGGGAAAAGATAACCTGCTTCCTGTAGGCCATCAGTTAAACAAACCGGAGTTATTGTTCGAGAAGATCGAAGACGCTACTATCGAAGCACAGGTACAAAAGCTGCTCGATACAAAGAAGGCAAATGAAGAAGCCAACTACAAAGCTAATCCTATCCGCCCGAACATCGAATTCGACGACTTCACGAAACTGGATATCCGTGTAGGTACCATTCTTGAATGTCAGAAAGTACCGAAAGCGGATAAATTGCTGCAATTCAAAATCGACGACGGACTGGAAACACGTACCATCGTATCGGGTATTGCCAAGCATTATCAACCGGAAGAGCTGGTAGGCAAACAAGTTTGCTTCATCGCTAATCTTGCTCCGCGCAAACTGAAAGGTATCGTCAGCGAAGGCATGATTCTAAGTGCCGAAAACAACGACGGCAGTCTGGCAGTTATTATGCCGGGACGTGAGGTGAAGCCGGGCAGCGAAGTAAAATAATAAAACTAGAATAGGGAATACATGAAAAGCTATCATCACGCATAGCCTTTTCATGTATTCTTTGCAAATAACATGAGCGAGAATCAGTCACTAAAAGAAAAGACGGCCAAAGGACTATTTTGGGGAGGATTCAGCAACGGCATACAGCAGTTGTTAAATCTGCTTTTCGGAATATTCCTCGCGCGGTTGCTCACTCCGTCAGATTATGGAATGGTGGGAATGTTGGCCATCTTCTCCCTCATTGCCAGTTCGATACAGGAAAGTGGTTTCACAGCTGCCCTTGTTAATAAGAAAGAAGTGACGCACAATGATTACAATGCCGTATTCTGGTTCAACGCGGCCATCAGTCTGTCGCTGTACCTGCTGTTATTCCTCTGTGCACCGCTTATCGCTGACTTTTACGATACTCCCGAACTGACACCACTGGCACGTTATTCTTTTATCGGCTTCTTCATTGCCAGTCTGGGAATATCCCACAGTGCCTATCTCCTGCGTAATCTGATGGTCAAACAGCGGGCATTGTCTTCGGTTATCGGACTCACCGTGTCCGGAATCACCGGAGTCACTCTTGCCTACTTTGGTTTCTCTTATTGGGGAATTGCTACGCAAAGCATCGTTTACGTAACCATCAACACAGCCTGTTACTGGCATTTCACCCGTTGGCGACCGAGCTTGCAGTTCAACTTCACCCCGATTAAGGAAATGTTCGGATTCAGTGGGAAACTACTGGTTACCAATGTATTCAATCACATCAATAACAATCTGTTTTCCGTGATACTGGGTAAATTCTACAGCGAAAAAGAAGTAGGATATTACAACCAAGCCAATAAATGGTGCGGCATGGGACAACTCTTCATCTCCGGCATGATAAACGGAGTAGCGCAACCGGTACTCACCAAAGTGTCCGACGACCTTGAACGGCAAAAACGGGTATTTCGCAAAATGCTGCGTTTCACCGCTTTTGTCTCGTTTCCCGCCATGTTGGGATTGGGAATCGTATCGGAAGAGCTGATTATCATCACCATCACCAACAAGTGGTATTCCAGCATATTAATCATGCAAATACTGTGTATCAGCGGAGCCTTTGCTCCCATCGCATACCTCTATCAACAACTGATTATCAGTAAAGGAAAATCCCGCATCTATATGTGGAACACCATAGCGCTCGGCATCATCTTACTGTCAAGCGTTCTATTAGCCCACTCTTATGGGATCTTTACCATGCTCACCGTCTATGTATCCATCAACATACTGTGGCTACTGACATGGCACTACTTTGTATGGCAGGAAATAGGATTGAAGCTTCGCCATGCCCTGATGGACATACTTCCTTATGCTGCCATTGCGGCTACGGTTATGGTAATCACCTATTACACCACTCGCTCCATCGAGAATATTTATCTCCGCCTGGCAAGCAAGATAGTGCTTGCTGCAGCACTCTACGTAGCAACCATGTGGGGCAGCCGATCGGTTACTTTTAAAGAAAGCATTCAATATTTCATCAAAAAGAAGACACATGAACCCAAATGACCTTGCCACCCGATACCATCTTCTGAATAGTTCTTTCAAAAAGACGATGATCTATCACATAGGTATAGACGCCGGATTCTTTACCGAATATACCTATATGCTCCATGCAATGCTCTATTGCCTGCAACACAAAATACAGTTCAAGCTTTACTCCGACGACGCCAACTTCGGATGGGAAAAAGGTTGGGAAGATTGTTTCGCCCCCTTCTGCGAGCAAGTGCACGAACCGTTTCATCACACTTATAACACCCATCGCCTCCCCTCCTGGCAGGCATTGATGAAAGACAAAAAGCTGCCTAAGACGAAGTTACTGAAATGGAAACTGAAAGTAACCTGTAAGAACATCATCGGAAAAGCCCTTGCTTTCTTCACGTATGGCAAACCGGTCCGACTCAACTTTCAAGTGACGTTCAACCCCAACCAGCATTTCCATATCCCCGAACTGGGAATAGACGGTGACTACCTCCACACCTTCCAAAAACTGACGGAAATCACCTGGAAACTCAACGACACCACCGCACAGGAATGTCGCCAATTTGCCGCCACCCTGCAACTTCCGCCTCAATACGCAGGATGCCAGATACGCGGAGGAGACAAGATAACCGAAACCAACCTGCTGCCACCGGAACACTACATACGCCTCATCAAAGAAAAAACAGCCATCCGCGACGTCTTTGTATTGACCGACGACTACCGCCTCTTCGAGCAAGTGCAAACCCTTGCCCCGGACATACACTGGTACACCCTTTGCAGCCCCAACGAACAAGGATACGTCAACAGCGCCTTCACACAGACCACCAAAGAGCTGAAACAGAAACAAATGGCACGTTTCCTCTGCTCGATACAGCTATTGATGGATGCTTCCGTCTTTATAGGAAGTATCACCACCGGTCCCAGCCTGTTCCTGTTGAAGAAGTTCTATCCGGAGATCAATCCGGCAGACTGTCTGCTCAAAGATTTCCCACAAGCATCCGTCCTCCCCATTCCGGGACGCGGGCGAGTGGCCACCGAATTTATGCAAGGAAACTTAAAGTTATAGTAACTTAGCAATATAATTACTACATTTGCAAGACAACGTGCATTAACCATTTCCGATGAACAAGAAATATACAGCCGAAGAGCTTGATTTATTACATGCCGAACTTTACGACATATTGGGAGAAACCATCCGGGTGTGTCAGAAGCACCACATTCCCTATTTTGTGATAGGCGGCACAGCCATCGGCGCACTCTACGATCAAGGCATTCTCCCCTGGGATGATGATATAGACATCGGCATGACGCGGGAGAATTACAACAAATTCTTAAAAGTAGCACCCGGAGAACTGGGTCCCTCCTACTTCCTTTCATGGATAGAGACAGACCCTCACACCCCCTATTACTACGCGAAGGTTAAGAAAAACAACACCCTTTTTGTAGAAGAAATGTTCAAGAACATCCCGATGCATCCGGGCATCTTTGTAGATATCTTCCCGTTCGACAGGATTCCCGACAACAAACTGTTGCGGCAAATGCAATCCGGCATACTCGGCTTCCTCAAATGCTGCCTGATGGGAAAAGAGATATGGATGTGGAAACACTTCGGTACATGTGAAATAGAGAACCCCACGAACCGGGGAGCCTTCTCCTGTTTCCTGAACAGGGTAGTCGACCTGCTTTTCTCTAAAAAAGCAATCTACCGCATGCTGGTGTCAGTTCAAAGCTGTTTCAACTCACGAAACACTCGTTACTATAACAACGTAATGGCCACTGCCGACCACGTAACCGTAGAAAGCATCCGCCACCTGCAACCCGTGAAATTCGGCCCTCTCACAGTGACCGCCCCCGACGACCTGGAAGGATTTTTGCGTTACAACTATCCAACCCTGCATCGATTTACAGAAGAAGAGCAGGAAAAAGTGAACAACCACTATCCTGCCGCCCTGTCATTCAGTACAACCCCAAAACAAGAACTATGAATATGAAATCCGCTTTAGTAGACGTCCCGGTACTTATCCTGTTCTTCAACCGCCCGCAACAGTTGTCGCAAGTGTTCGAGCAAGTGAAGAAAGCGCGTCCGTCCCGCCTCTTCCTCTATCAGGACGGAGCACGAAACGAACGTGACCTGCCCGGAATAGAAGCCTGCCGTGAAATCGTATCACAGATAGACTGGGAATGTGAAGTAGAACGGCTTTATCAGGAAAAGAATTTCGGCTGCGACCCTTCGGAGTACATTTCGCAGAAATGGGCCTTTTCGAAAGTCGACAAGTGCATCGTATTGGAAGACGACGATGTGCCCGCCGTCTCCTTTTTCCAATTCTGCAAGGAGATGCTGGATAAATACGAATATGACACCCGCATCAGCATGATTGCCGGATTTAACCCCGAAGAAATCACCCAAGATATGCCCTATGACTATTTCTTTACCACCACCTTCTCTATCTGGGGATGGGCAAGCTGGAAACGGGTAGTCGACCAATGGGATGAGTTCTACAACTTCCTGGACGACTTCTTCAATATGCAACAACTGGAACAGCTTATCAAGGAACGCAAATTCCGGAGCGACTTTATCTACATGTGCCAGCGTCACCGGGAACAGCAGAAAGCCTTTTATGAAACGATCTTCCACGCCTCCATACTGTTCAACTCCGGGCTAAGCATCGTGCCTACCCGCAACATGATTAATAACTTGGGAGCAACGGCAGATTCCACCCATTTCGCCGGCTCGATTCATACCCTGCCCAAAGGTTACCGCCGCATCTTCACGATGAAGCGCTATGAGGTGGATTTTCCACTGAAACATCCCCGCTACGTCATCGAAAACGTTGCCTACAAAGAGAGCGTTTACCGCATCATGGGCTGGGATCATCCGTGGATCAAGATCGGACGTTCGTTCGAAGAACTGTTCCTCAACCTGAAATACGGCAATTTCTCCATCATTACGAAAGCTGTCAAAAACCGAATCAACAAATGGCTGAAAAGAAACAAGCACCACTAAATAAGTTGCTTACTATTTATTTTTACCATACCCGCCTCACACGGGAAAGCTACGAGGAATGGAAAGAATATAAATTCCCCGGACACATCTTATACGGACTTCCTTTACTGGAGAATTACGGAATACACTCCGCTTCTGCAACTGGCTCTCCTTTCTTCACCGTAAACGAATACACTCCGTGATGCACAAATGCAAATATTTCTCCGGCCGTCTGAAACTCATGCTTTACGCCACCAAAGAGATTCTCTTCTGCAAGGAGAAATACGACGTCCTCTACGCCACCTCTTTCCGGGGTATAGAGCCCGTCATCTTCCTCCGTGCACTGGGACTGTACCGCAAGCCCATCGTGATCTGGCATCATACGGCAGTCGTGACCAATCCCAAACCGTGGCGCGAACAAATCTCCCGCCTTTTCTACAAAGGTATAGACCAAATGTTCCTGTTCAGTCGGAAACTGATTCAGGACTCGCAGAAAACCCGGAAAGCACCGTCCCACAAACTGAAACTCATCCATTGGGGACCGGATCTTCCTTTCTACGACCACCTGCTTGCAGAAATGCCCGACCGGAAGCCCGAAGGATTTATCTCCACCGGTAAAGAAAACCGGGACGTAGACACCTTGCTCCAGGCATTTGCCGCAACGAACGAGAAACTGGATTTGTACATTGCCGTCTCATGCGGTAACATCAACTATAAAAAGATCATCGACCCGTATGCATTGCCCGACTCCATTCGCATCCATTATACCGACGGAGTGATTCCCTACGAACTGGGGAAACTGGTGGCACGCAAAAGTTGCATCGTGATCTGCTGCCTGGACTTCCCCTATACCGTAGGACTGACCACGCTCGTGGAAGCATTCGCCCTCGGCATCCCCGTCATCTGTTCGCGCAACCCCAACTTCGAAATAGACATCGACAAGGAAGGAATAGGCATCACCGTAGAATATAACGACGTACAAGGCTGGATAGACGCTATCCGCTACATCGCCGACCACCCCGAAGAGGCACGGCGCATGGGAGAGAATGCCCGCAAACTGGCGGAAGAACGTTTCAACCTCGAAATCTTTTCACGCGAAATAGCAGAAAGCTTGCTGGAAATATCAAACATTTCCTCTAAAAACCGTACATTTGCATAAACTTTTGCCCATGAGAGTCCTGATTATAAATACATCTGAACGAATAGGAGGAGCAGCCATCGCAGCAAGCCGGTTGATGGAGTCACTGAAAAACAACGGCATCAAAGCCAAAATGCTGGTACGTGACAAACAGACCGACCAAATCAGTGTTGTCCGCTTAAAAAGTAACTGGTTGCAAGTGTGGAAGTTCATGTGGGAACGGATTGTGATCTGGAGTGCCAACCGTTTCCGGCGTTACCATTTGTTTGACGTAGACATCGCCAACACAGGTACAGACATCACCTCACTCCCGGAATTCCGCCAAGCCGACGTGATCCATCTGCATTGGATCAACCAGGGAATGCTCTCACTGAACGATATACGAAAGATACTGACCTCCGGCAAACCCGTAGTCTGGACCATGCACGATATGTGGCCATGCACCGGCATCTGCCATTACGCACGGGAGTGCAACAACTATCAGCAGGAATGTCACGACTGTCCGTACATCTACAAAGGCGGGGGACGAAAGGATTTATCCTATCGCACGTTCCGCAAAAAACAGAAGTTATACAGCTACGCTCCCATTCATTTCGTCACGTGCAGCCATTGGCTGAAGGAACAAGCCCAGACCAGTGCATTATTTGAAGGGAAAAGCGTGACCAATATTCCGAACGCTATTAATACCAACTTGTTCAAACCCATGAACAAGAAGGAAGCGCGTGCCAAATTCATGTTGCCGGAAGGTAAGAAACTAGTTTTGTTCGGCTCATTAAAGATCACCGATAAACGAAAAGGGGTCGACTATCTGATTGGGGCATGCAAACTGTTAGCAGAAAAGCATCCGGAATGGAAAGACTCACTGGGTGTAGTCGTATTCGGCAACCAGTCGCAGCAGTTACAGGAACAACTTCCTTTCCATGT
>OHDU01000232.1_pt1 | contig 11296 bp, 9 predicted proteins | sample 1567101 | NCBI WGS metagenome assembly OHDU01 (sample SAMEA3879511, study PRJEB24766) | human gut metagenome | biome: human-associated habitat; feature: feces | place: USA | collected 1985/1987 | reverse complement strand
TCAACACAAGACATTTCACTTTCGTTCAGTGCCATATAATTAGCGGGCATCTGAAGTTTGCTGTTTGCCATAAAGCAACACTCCTTTTATTTTGTGCCTTCTTCCAGTTTTTTTATTGCACCCCTTTCTTTCTATAATTTTCCGATCTCAGCCTTTATATCTTGCCAATAGAACCGACGTATTATCGTGCCCTCCGGGAACAGCAAGTGCCGTTTTGACCATCTGTTCCGCCGCCTGTTTCAGATTTCCCGTCACGGCCAAAATTCTGCACATAGTGCTGTCCGGCAGATAGCGGTACAGCCCGTCCGTGCATTGAATGAGCACATCTCCCTTCCGAAGCTGGAACGGCATCCGGTTTCCGCTGATCAATGTCAGCTCCGAAATCCCAAGATAGCTTGTCAGAGCAGCACGCTGCGGATGATGCAGTGCCTCATCCTGTGTTATGCTGCCCTCCAGTGCCATTTGGTCAAGCTGGGCACCAAAATTGTGATCGATGTTCAACTGCTCTAGCGTACCATCTCTATACAGGTAAATATGGCTGTCTCCTATACTGCACCAGAACAGCTTCCCGTTACGGAGAAACACTGTCGTCAGAGTCGTCCCCGCTTCGATTTTCTGGTTGGCCGGGTCCCGGAGATTCTTGACTTCCTCGTTCAGTCGTAGTGCTGCGCGTCCCATCTCCGTAGGAATATCTTCCGCCTGAGCGTGTTCCAGCAGGTATCTCGTTACCCCATGCGCCGCCAAAGCACTGGCACGTTCGCCCCCGGTAAGCCCGCCCATACCGTCACACACAGCGCAGACTGTGCAGAAATCCCCAAAATCAAAGCATATCGAATCCTGCTGGCTTTTCCGGGTTCCAATCGACGTATAGCTGGCGATCTCCGCCTGACTCGTCTCATAGGCGTCGGCACACATCGTTTTTTCTCCTTCGTCTTTTACGGGTATCAGAAGAGTCTGTGTGATATCATCCATCGCTTCGGGAATGGTATTGGCTTCCTCGCCTGCCTTTTTTCGCTTGAACAGGGACATCACGTTTCAATCACCACCTTGAATGTGTACTCGGGCGACACGACACAAAAAATATCGCCATCTTTCAGTGTATACGATTTTTCTTTTTCCATTGGCTTTCCGTCCGCCAGATAGGTGCCATATTTGGACAGGTCCCTGACGATAAATTCCCGCTTGGGCTCGTTGTAAAACACCTCGCAGTGATTCCGGCTGATCTGGTTATCCGCTGGCATCATCACGTCGCTCGTCGCCAGACGCCCGACCTTCACCGTGCGATTCGGCTCGATTATCCACCGCCGTCTGGAAATGTGACCACCCGATTTCCGCATCGTCAGCTCCAGATATGCCAGCCTGCGTTTTTTCGGATGGAAGAATGCGGCCAGGCCCTTCGGCTCTGGCATATTCTGCTCCTCAACCTGACACATCTTCTCCGAGTCGTCGGAAGTCTCGACATGAATTTCAGCCTGCTTCGATGCCTTTGATTTCGGCATCAGTGCCCCCAGATCGATGTCGTAGTCCTCCGGCCGGACGACCTGTTCCAGTGCATCCAGAAAATCAAGCATCCTGCGATAACGGTCGTGGTAGTCGAACGCCAACGCCTTGTCAATCACGTCCGACAGCTGCCGGGAGACAGCGGGACACAGCTCGTGCAACGGGGGATAGGAGGCTCCTTTCGCACGGCTCAGTGCGTCCAGCATCTTGCGCCCTGACACGATAAAGTAGAAAGTTGCGGCCAGTGCGTAAATGTCCGTCCACGGTCCCTGACACGGTTTCTGCGTATACTGCTCGTAAGGGGCGTAGTTCGGCTTCAGGTAAATTTTTCTTTCTTTACTATCGCTCCCCTGACGGAACGAGCGTGCCGCGCCGAAATCGATGAGCTTTATTTCACCGTCCTGTGTGATAAGGATATTTTCCGGGCTGATATCCCCGTGGATCATGCCGAAACGATGGACTTCTGCCAGTGAACTTCCGAGCAGGAACAGCATCTGGAGTGCCATCTTGAGCGTCTGCTTCGGATTATGATTTTTTCGGAACACCCGCAGATTGCAACCCTCAATCAGCTCCATTGCAAAATATGCCGTCCCGTTTTCTTCAAAAAAATCCCGAATGTCAACGACAGAGATATTTTCTCGAAGCTCCTGAAGGGCGCATGCTTCTTCAATGAACTGCTGCTTTCCCTCTTCATACTCAGGCCGGTTTTCTTCATCTGCCAGGATGAGGGCACCATCTGGTGTCCTCCCCTGAAGCAGACCGGACGGGAAGTACTCTTTGATGCAGCAGCGTAGGCCGCTCTGCATATTCTCAGCAAGATACGTAATTCCGAAACCGCCCTGTCCCAAGCTCTTGCCCAACAGGTATTTTTCTTTCAGAATGGTGAACGGTGCCAGATAGTCTTTCACTGCAGAAGATTCTTCTGCATGATACCCGCAGTTCCGACACTCCCCATGCTCCATCGCTTCCTGAAAGCAAACGGGACAAAGTTTTTCTTCCAGACCCGCCATCTTTTATCTCACCCCGTCCTAATACTTTCCCGGCTCAGATTTTGAACTGGAAGATTTCGTTTCCGAGCGTGATATACATACCATTCGCCAGCGTCACTGTATTGCTGCCCAGAATTTTCTCGTCGCCCACGAACGTGCCATTTTTGGAGCCAAGGTCCTGAATGGTGCAGACACCATTACGGCAGCTAATCTTCGCATGGGCACGGCTGATAATCGGGTTGGAGACGATGATGTTTGCCTGAGAACCCTTGCCGATCACAACCTCTGTGTTATTGTAGATTGCAAAACTCCGGTTCGTGTTCATCTGGATCAAAGAGGCCACGACTGTCATCGAGTTGTCCGTTGCCGGCACGGTTGTGGCATTGCCGTCATCGACCAGATTCGTCTCGGCATCCCGACTCGGATCGTTGCTGTTCCAGTCGTCCACGAACGCTTCCTCGTCTTCATGCACCGCATAGCTAACGATCACGGAAGCCACGGACATGATTGCGGTCAGTACGAGGAGCACAATCAGAATCATAGTCAGTGCAGGGGCAACACGGCTGGTTATCGAAGTGTCCGTCGGATCGATGGAAAATTTACCCGCAAACACAAAGAAGTACACTGCCAGCAACTCGATGATGCCAATCAGGTTCGCCGCCAGTGCGCACCAGCTTATCGTGAACACACTGGCAATAGCCGCTACGACGACCAGCACGAAGAACAGTACCAACAGTGCCACGCAAATTTTAGAGATATCATCCGGGGCATCACTCATGGTTTCAAGATTTACCAGCCTTGCCTTCTGCAAATCGGGACTGACAAGATAGGAAAATACACTCGTACTGCCTTTTTCAACGAATTCATCGATCTTATCGGAGGTAGTGCCCGCACCGAACTGAAAATTCAGCTTTGCTTCTTCTTTCATCTGTTTAAGCTCAGAAGTCATGGTTGCAGGGATATCCTTAAAGGTCCCCTTTTCCGTTTTCATCTGGTATCTCAGCTGATATCCCGGCACAAAAAGTGCCACAAGCAAAATCACCGTTGCAATCCACGAAAGAACCGCTCCAATTTTTTTGCCCTTGGGGGCATCCGCAAAGAATGTTGCAAATTTTCTGTTGTCCTCCATAATAATGTCTCCTTTGTTTTACAATATCCTTTATTACCTTTTTCCCCGCAGTCTGCGTAGCCTTTTTCCATAATGGGAAAAGACCTTTTTTCTCTCTGACCGCGCTGATAAGGATGCCTGTGATATTGTCCGTCTCTTTTCGTTTCATGCAGAGCTGTGCTGTTTCTTCCAGAGCCTCATGTAACTTTTTCTCCTTGGAAGAATACCTGCAGCTCTTTTTTATTTCAGCCTCTGTCACCTTGCGGCGAAACCCGTCGCAGCAGATCAGAAACGTCCGGTGCGGCAGAACCTCACCGGAAAGATAATCCGGTTTCACGTCTTTGCCCGCTCCCACGCACTGAAGCAGGAGGCTTTGTCTCGAATCTTTCCGGGCCTGTTCCGGTGTCAGTTTTCCTTCGGTAAGTTCACGCTGGACGATGGTATGATCTGTCGTAAGTTGCGTGAGGGTATCCGAAATGATATATGTCCGGCAATCTCCGACATGGCAGATGTAATACCGACCTTTCATAAAAAGAACAGCTTCCACTGTCGTTCCGCTGCGGAATCCGGCCTTTTCGGAGTAGTCTTTCAACCGGATATGAAGCGATTGGATAAGATTGTCCCAGTCATCGAACAGCTCCGTCTCCGGTTCTTCCTGTTCATATAGTTCCTCGACACGCTCATCGAACCAGTCCCGGAAGGCTGTCACGACCGCTGCGCTGCTCCGCTCGCCCATTTTCAGTCCACCTACGCCGTCGCAGATCACTGCGAGGACAGCTTCATCGTCCTGAGTCTGACCTCGTTGCACCAGAAGGAGAGAATCCTGATTCGTTTCCTTCTGTATTCCGATATCGGAATAATATGCGGCACAATATTTCATGTTCCTTTTCCTGCTTTCTCAGCGGTATTCGTGTTCGATTTCAAGAAGAACCATTTTCTTCTTTTTGTGCAGCAGAACGCTCCCGACCACGGCCAATAAAACAGCAACCAGCACCAGACAGATACCACACACCACCATGATTTGTCCAACCGTCATTTTCTCCACCTCTTTTACTGCCAGTTGTTCCGTGCCATGCGGTCCAGCTCATCCATCTGCGGGTCATACACGCCGGATGCCTGCTCTGCACGATAGAGTTCAGCAGCCGTTTCGTAATATCCCAGCGTTTTCGTGTAGGATGCTCCGTTCTGCAAATCAAGTTCGCCCTGAACAAAGGCGAGCCATTTATACACCCGGTAGTCCTTGGGGTAATCGTTTTTCAGTGCCTGAAGCATCTCCATCGCTTTGGAGAAATCATGTAGCTGATATTGCAACATTGCGATATTCAGCCGGACTTCCAGCGTGGTGTTTCCGTTTTTCTCCAGCTGCTGATAGGTTCGCAAGGCATCTTTTTGATAGCCGGGATTCCCGGTCGCTTCCGCCTGACGAATATATGCGGACGCCAGCTGTCCGGCCAGCGCGTTGTAATATCCATCGGGGAGCTGATCAATGCCCTGATTCAGGAGATTGATTTCCTCCGAAAGCATGGAGTCTCCGATATCCTCACAGATCGATGCTGCCAGACGGTACGCGCGTGCAAGCTGGTCGTTGCCGTCCGCCGAGCCGATTGCCTTACGGGCGGCATCCAGCGCATCCGGCAGGTCTCCCTGTTTTCTCAGAAGCTCGCTTTGAACGACCTGATAGGCACCGCTTTGTTCGGCGTCAGGGACAGCTTTCGCCATCTCTGCAAGGACCTCATCCGCGCCAGAATAATCGCCCAGCTGAATCAGGGCGGTCGCCTCACCCTGATAATAGCTCAGGATATCAGGAGAGTATCCTATCGCTTTCTGGTACATCGTCGCAGCCGATTCATAGCTTTCCAGCTCGTAGTAGGCCTCCGCTGCCACGTTGTACAGGTTTGCCACGCTCTGTCTGCTGTAATATTTCAGCTCACGCGACTGCGTCGTTTCCACTGCATCGATGCACTCCTGATACTTTCCCTGCCGATAGAGAAGGACTGCCTGTTCCACATATGCTTCCAACTGGTCATCGTAAATCGCGATAGCCTGCTGCAGGTCCTGCTCCGCCTCATCAAAGCGCATTTCATCGGCGGCCGTCCGGCCTTTCCGCACGAGGGCGTCATAAGCGGCGTACCGTTCCACGCCGATTCGCTGTACGCCAAACAGGATAGCCAAAGTTCCTGATACCGCAAGGACAAGAGAGACCGCCGCCACAACTCGTTGAGAATGAACCACCTTTTTATAGCGTCCGTCAATTGCATGGATATCCTGCAGCGCCCGGAGCATTTCCTGTGCGTCGCAGAAGCGTTCTTCCTGCCTTTTCTTCATCGCTCTGGCGATGATGAGCAAAAAGCTACGGCTGAATTTGAGTTTATAGCTCGTGATGGGCCGAACATCCTTCAGCGAATGGCCGGGCTGCTGCCCGGTGATTGCATAGTATAGAGTCGCACCGATGCCATAAACGTCCGTCCTCTTGCTGATAGTGCCATAACCACCCGCATTGGTTGCTTGCGCCGCCGTGACAGAATTGCTCACACCTCTGCCGGACGGGCCCTTGTTGGATCTGACATTCTGATAGGCGAACGCATCTTTGTATCCTCGCAGCGGCATGGTTTCTTCAAGCGGAACCGTCTCGATCGTATCGGGCGATGCTCCCGGACGGGTATACTGTTCCGGTGCCGCATAGCCCGGCGTTGCGCCAATTGCCAGTACGCCTTTTGAAAAAACAAGTGATGTGTTGAAATCGATGACGCAGATATCTTCGTTGGGCGTTATCATAATATTGCTGGGCTTGATATCACAGTGCAGAATCGGAGGTACCTGCGAGTGCAGATAGGCGATTACCTCACAGAGCTGGCAGGCCCACCGGTATGCAAGCTTCTGACTGACCGAGCCGTGCGTTTTGACGTAGTTTTGCATGTTCTCGCCCGGTATCATGTCCATGATAGTATAGACATAGCCGCTCGGGCTTTCAATCACGTCATAGATTCTCGGAAGATACTTGTGCTTCAACGTTTTGAGGATATTGGCCTCCGCGCGCTCGTCCATCCGTCCCTTGAACTTCTGTTTTACACGCTTGATGACGACATCAACATCCAGACTGTCTTTGTGCGCGCGGTACAGTGTGCCCATCCCGCCCTCGCCAAGAGGTCGGATCGAACTGTAGCCGCTTCCAAGATCCGCCGCCCATTGACTGGTTTCGTTATAATTCATGCACATTCCTCCACACGACTTTTAAGACGGAAATTCGTCTTTCAGACTATCAAACTCCGATTGAATCTGCGACCAGTCAAAATCATCGCTTTCGCCGCTGTCCTGCGACGGGTCATAGGTAGGCGCCGTCACTGTCCCGGACGATTCGGTTCCCTGTCCGCTTCCCGCGCTGCCGAGGCCCTTTCGGAGAGCCTCCTGAGCCATCGAATTTGCGATGCCGGCCGCTTCGCCGGTGAGTCCGCTTTTTTCCACGACCTTGCTTGCTGCGCTGTCCGCTGCTTTCTCGGCCACCTTTTGGGTGACCGTCTTAGCGTTGTCTTTCGCATCAACCTTGACACTTACAGATGCCGATTGCCCCGATTCATCCTTCAGGAAATCATTAATCTGTACCGTCAGCGTGCAGGTTCCATCCGAGTTCGTTTTGATCTTGGTATCGATGGTGTTGAAATCGACGCCATTTGTTTCCGCATTCTGGAGCAGTTTCTCAATGCCGATTTCATCGTCTAGTGCCGCATAGTGTGCTCCCAGCAGGGCATAGGGGTCGGCATTCTGCGGGTCTGCCGCAATCCACGCCTCGCCCACGTCTTTTGCAAAGACCGAATTCAAGTCATTCCAAAAGTGTTCCGAAAGCATCTGGAAGGGAACGTTTCCACCACCGCTTTCAAAGACCAGCTTTGCATCATCCAGAAATCCTGGAAGAAAGTCCGCCTCGTCATCAAACACTTCCTGCGCCTGTTCAAAGACCTTGTTTGCCTCATCGGCTTTTCCCTGTGCTGCATAAGCGGCATACAGGCCCGCATAGGCTTCCTTGTTCGTCGGGTCGTGCTGGATGATATCGATATACTGCAAGATTGCGTTATCATAATCCAGCGAGGTCAAGTAGTTCGTTCCAAGATTCAAGACCTTGGCTAGCGAAAAGACCTCTGCCGTCTCCGAATCTGAATCGGTGGATAATGTTGCCATCGAGCTTCTCGGACTGCATCCTGCCAGTACTATTGCAGCCACTGCCACCAGTGCTGCAACGATGATTTTTTTACTCTTCATTGTCTGCTCCTAAAGCCGGACTCCTATCATCTTCGTCCGCCGCTTCTATCAGCTGAAACTTATTTGCACCATCTGCCAGTGCGACAATACTTTTCCCGGACACATAAGTCGGCACATTATAAGGAATACGCACCCCATTGACGAATACCCCGTTCCGGGAATGGTCGGTAACATTAAACCCAAGATCCTTTCCATTATATTGAACCGTACAGTGAATCCGGCTGATTTTTTCGCCTCTTACGATAAGCGACACCTCCGCTGGGTTCCGACCCAGTTCCACCGATCGTCCGGGTATCAGCTCAAAGCTTCTGCCCGCCAAACTTCCGGTCAACCCAGACAGTCTCCCCCGCATACAGGGCGGGGGAGGTTTCGTGTTGGGGTTGTCGTGCACTTCCGTGCGCTTTTGCCTGCTCCGCTCATATGCCTCAGCCAGTCGGTTCGTATCCTGAATTGCTCGATACATTGCGACGAGATATCCAAGAACCGGAACCAGGATCATCCATACAAAGAAGGTTTCGCTGTCCTGCCGGACCTCCACATCGTATTCCGCCGCATTGTCACAAATGCGATCCACGATCTCCGCAAGCCACACATATTTGTACACGCCGAATGTCAGGACACTGAACAGCATCATTTTTTCGACGCCCACCGTATGTTTTCCATCCTTTTCGCACAGAATGTTGACATCCTTCGCCCACAAGTCCATGAAATAAAAATGGTAGACCGAAAACGTCACGAAAGACAGCAGCACATACAACAGTAAGCTCCGATCCTGCTTCACCTCATCTGTTCCGCGATCCTGATTCGTTCTTTTTCTGCGTCTCTCAGGCATACTGCATCACTCAGCTCAACCGGATGATATTGTTGTTATCGCCCAATGCAAGCTCCGTTCCCCGGGTCAGCAGCACCGGAGAATTCGCAGGGAGGCGGCTTCCGTTTACGTAGGTGCCGTTGCTGGAAAAATCGGTAACACGATATTTCTGAACCTGACTGTTGAACATGACCTCACAGTGGCGGCGGCTGATCTTCTGCGCACCCTGAGAAAAAACGATCTTCGCATAGGCAGGGTCTCTGCCCAGAATGACCGGCTGGTTCGGCTCCAGCGGATAGCTCGAGCCCGCATACATACCGGCGACCCCCTCCAGAGCTGCTCCCGCAGCTCTGGAAGCAGCCGGGATATGAGAAGTCGGCTTCTTTCCACCGGTGCTGCCAATCCCCATCAATTTTTTCGGATCTACAGCAATCGTCATTCCGTTGCCGTCAGTGGACGGTTTGATGTCATCCACCATGACCGGGCGGCCCTTCATTTCTTCATAAACAAAAGCAGTTGCCATCATCTTGTACGGTGCAACATACAGGACAGAAAGAATACCGCCGGTAAGCAGACTCAGAATATTCCAGCCGAGATAGCTGAGGTCAAAGACAAACAGGTCGAATTTATGACCTTCCGTCATTACCTTGCAGCGTTCCATAACCTGTTCTGCATTCAGCTGCGGATGATCTGCCTGCACCAGAGCCATAGGCCAGAACTGATATGAACGGTAGGCCGCAACAACGAGAGCTGCAATCATGCCGATCATCACCAGCAGCATTGCCGCCAGATAACTCCGAGAAGCCGCTGCAACAACAGCCGCCAGCAACAGCGTAGCAAACTGGATCAGAACCGGGATCCACATGATCGTCAGCATCCGCACTCCTGTAACAAGGGCAAATTGCATAAAGAAATCAAATGCATCAAAGATGCAGGTGACTTTTGGTCGGATTCCATTCTTCCGCAGAGAAAGATAGTACCGGTATCGTGCCACTTCAAACGGCCCGGCAACTGCTCCACCGGCGATAGCACCGACGAGCGTTGCAATCGGAGTAATCAGCACATAGGCAATGATGATTCCCGCCAGACCAAACAGCTTGAACGGTGCCGACACAACCGCCGACACGACCCCAATGCCGCCTGCGATCATCGCACCCAGCAGGACACTTGTGATTGCCGCAATCACCCGATACAGAATCTCCATGCCGACCATTCCGGACAGATTTCCGTTTTCATTCAGAACACGTTTTGCCTTTTCTTTATTTCCAGCCCGATTTATCACAACGATTCCCCCTTATTTCGTTTTACCAGTGGAATTTTTCGCTGCACAAGGGAACAAACATCAGTTTCGTGTCGCCGATGCTGAGCTGGTCCATGGCCTTCAGCTCAATTGGGTTGAGCACAAGCTTATCGTTCACATAGAACAGCTCTTTAGAGCTGCCCGGCTGCGCAAGATACACATTACTACGCGGATCATACACAACAATCGCATGAGAGCTGCGGGAAACCGTGTTGTCGCCAAGGATGCAGACATCCATCTCCGAAGAACGACCCACAAAATTGCGGCCCTGATGCAGACGATAGTCGGTTCCCTTATTCACACCTTCCGTGCAGACGAGCCAACCAACAACTGGTGCCGACTTTTCTGTAGCACCGTCCAACATATCTGCAGTTACAGGGAGCGTGCGGTCATCGTCATCGGGGATTGCAGTGCTCAGAGGTTCAGTCGCTACGCTGGGACCCGGCTGAGACACCGGGACGTCCAAAGGAACCGTCGTCTGATCCGGCCCAACGTTCACACCTTCCATGCCGCAGAAGGGGCAGCTGCTGAACCGGGAAGCATCGTAGTGGTGGCCGTTGGGGCATTTCATCAAATTCATAATAAAGTCCTCCTCAAGTAAAAAGTTTGTTATATTCTCAGCAGACGAATTTCTGCCGTAGAATCAAAAGTTCCCTTTACACCCGAATCTATACGGTGTACAACAATGCACAGGTGAGTTGTTGGGATTATTTTCTGTCGCAGAGTAGCCCACTCTGCGATAATGGCGAAAAAGCAACGGTAATTCGTTTGGCAATTCGGATTGACGGCTTATTTGACGGAAATAAAATCTGCCAGCTGTTCCATCGTTTCCCGCTTCAGCTCCAACGAAGGATGAACATATCGATTCATTGTGATGGTAACAGATGAGTGTCCTAAAATCTCACTCAGAGTTTTGATGTCGATTTTTGCTTCCACACAGCGTGTGGCAAAAGTGTGCCTTAAAACATGAAAATTCCTTTTTTCCAATCCACAGGCATCCAAAATCTTGTGGAATCTTCGCTGAATGCACCGCGGTTCGATAAACTTCGAAGGAGAACCGCTCAAAAAGAATCCGGTGTGACTCAGGGAATAGCGCTCCAGAAAACCGAACAGCAAATTTGAGATTGGGATATTCCGATTAGCGGAGCTGCTTTTGGGAGATGCAATCTCGATATGTGTTTTTTTGCTCCCAGGTACCCGATTCTGGATACGTTGCATCGTCTGACAGATATAGATATTCCTTTCCGAAATCGAGATCTTTTCCCACGTCAACGCACACAGCTCCCCGATACGTATTCCTGTCAGTAGACAAAGAAAACGGCAAAACCACGCAC
>OHDU01000229.1_pt1 | contig 11328 bp, 7 predicted proteins | sample 1567101 | NCBI WGS metagenome assembly OHDU01 (sample SAMEA3879511, study PRJEB24766) | human gut metagenome | biome: human-associated habitat; feature: feces | place: USA | collected 1985/1987 | reverse complement strand
GTATTGATAATGTACGTATGATATCCCGTGTCACGGGTGATCCTTTGCCGGGAGATACATTGCTGAATCCCAATAATACCGGACCTGACTTTGATGTATATGGAACGGATTTGGGGTTAATGTGGCATATGGATGGAAACCGTGTGGGCATGTTTTTCGGAGATACCAGTGGAGAAGGTTTTGTCGTGAATAAAAATGGTGGCAATGGTTCCAACTGGCGTTCCAACGTACTGGCTTTTTCATCGGATACAGAGCTTACAGACGGTCTTAAAATAGATTCAATGCTGCTTGATGCCGATGGTAAGGCGCTTGAGGTATGTGCGGGCGGTAAGACGAATCCGGAGGTATACCAGACTTCCATCCCTACGAGTGCTATTCGGGCCGGTAAAACGGATTGTGTCCATATTATGAACATCTATGATTGGGGAGCGCCTCATGGACGCTGGCTTACCAATTTTTCTTCTGTCTATACTTCCAATGATGACGGTCGGACATGGGAGCGGCGTGAAGAGGTGACTTTTTCTCCCGACAGTCATTTTTCGCAAGTGGCTTATGCCAAATGTGACGGATGGATTTATATGCTCGGCACACAGGCCGGACGTGGTGATGCTGCGTATCTGGCGCGTTTCCTTGAGAAAGATCTTCTGGATATGAAGGCCTATGAATACTGGAACGGTGAAAGTAAAGAGTGGATACGTGGAAATGAGGCTGCCGCTACTCCGGTATTGAGAGGTCCCGTAGGAGAAGCGTCGCTGATATGGCACAAGAAGTTTGAGCGTTGGATTCTGACTTATAATTATGATCCGAATCATGACGAGACTCCTTTGACCAAAAGGCATGCCATTCTTTATTGTACATCGAAGGATCTCGTCCAGTGGAGCGAGCCGAAAGTATTGGCGGAAGCGGACAGATATCCAGCTTTGTATTGCGCTTACATACATCCGTTGAAAGACAATGATGACCAGCTTTGGTTCATCATGTCCATGTGGGGGCCATACAATGCTTTCCTGATGTGTGCCGATATGAAGCTGGAATAATAATCACTTGACTTGAATTGGATATGAAGCTTAGGAATTTATTTTTATTAATAGCTCTCTCGTTACCGGTTTGCTTGTCTGCACAGACAAGCAAACAAATCTATCTGCAACGAGCCGATTCTTTGCTTCAGCAGATACTTACTCTCTATAAAGTGGAGAAGTATGGCCTGCTGACGGAAACTTATCCAAGAAACCCGGAGCAGAGAATTACATATACGGCCAATACCGGCGCTGTTGTTAACCAGCAGGAGGTCTCTTTCTTGTGGCCTTATTCAGCCTTGGTATCCGGTTGTGTTTCTTTGTATAAGGTTTCCGGGCAAAAGAAGTACAGAAAACTGATGGACCGGCAGATAAAGCCGGGACTGGACCTTTATTGGGACTCTACCCGGATTCCCCATTGTTACCAGTCGTATCCGGCTTTTGCAGGTCATAATGATCGTTATTACGATGACAATGACTGGGTGGCCATTGATTTCTGTGATTACTATGAACGGACTGGTGACAAGGAGTATCTGGAAAAAGCCATCCAGCTGCATGACTATATTTATTCCGGATGGTCCGAAGAGTTGGGGGGAGGAATCTATTGGTGCGAACAGAAGAAAGAATCAAAAAACACTTGTTCGAATGCTCCGGCTACTGTTCTTTGTATGAAGCTGTTTAAGTTGACTAAGGATGCAAAATACCTTGAGCAAGCTAAGAAGACCTATCAATGGACCCGTGACAATCTTTGTGACCCTTCTGACTTTGTATATTGGGACAACAAGAATTTGCAGGGAAAAGTGGATCCGGCCAAATATACTTATAACAGCGGGCAGATGATTCAGGCCGGTGTACTTCTCTATCAGGTAACTGGAGAGAAGCATTACTTGAAGGAAGCGCAGCAGACAGCCGAGGGTGCCTGCCGTTTCTTTCTGAAGGTACAGCCTATCGCAACAGGAGAGATGAAATTCTTCCCGGGAACTCCTTGGTTTAATGTAATCTTGTTCAGAGGTTTGAAGGCGCTATATCTGGTGGATAGGAATGAGGCGTACATAAAGACCATGATTGAGAATGCGGATTATGCCTGGAACTATACGCGTGATGAGAATGGCTTGTTTAGTAATGATTGGTCGGGAAACAGAAAAGAGCAGTTCAAGAGTCTACTGGAGAATGCCTGTATGATTGAGCTTTTCGCCGAGATCAGCGAATTGCAATGAATAAAACCTTTAAACACAATAAACAATAAATAAACAGAAAATGAAAAGACAGATTGCAGTATTGGTATCCGCCTTGCTAATGGGTGGCGGTACCTATGCTCAGAATGGTGCTCAGGCGCAAAGACCGAAAGCCTACATGGTGTCTGATGCACATTTGGACACACAGTGGAACTGGGATATCTAGACCACAATAAAGGATTATGTATGGAACACGATCAGTCAGAATTTGTTTCTGCTGAAGCAGTATCCGGAATACATCTTTAATTTTGAAGGTGCGGTCAAGTATGCCTGGATGAAGGAATATTATCCGGCGCAATACGAAGAGATGAAGAAATTCATAGAGAGCGGTCGTTGGCATATCAGTGGAGCCAGCTGGGATGCCACTGATACGCTGGTTCCTTCCATAGAGTCTGCGATTCGTAACATCATGCTCGGCCAGGATTATTACCGGAAGGAATTCGGTGTGGAGAGCACGGACATTTTCTTGCCAGACTGTTTCGGTTTTGGCTGGACACTTCCTGCCATTGCGTCCCATTGCGGACTGATCGGCTTCTCCTCCCAGAAGTTGCAGTGGCGCAACAAACCGTTCTACGGTAACGACAAATATCCTTTCACTGTCGGCTTATGGCAAGGTATAGACGGCTCTACCATCATGATGACCCATGGATATGATTATAACCAACGTTTTGAGGACGGGGACCTGTCGGAAAACAAGGACTTGTTGGAATTGACCGGCCACTCTCCGCTTCACATGGTCTACCGCTATTACGGTACGGGAGACATAGGCGGTTCACCTACATTGGAGTCTGTACGTGCCGTAGAGAAAGGCTTGCAAGGCAATGGTCCGTTGCAGATTGTCAGTGCCACGAGTGACCGGATATATAAAGACTTCCAGCCTTACGCAAGCCATCCGGAACTGCCCAAGTTCAACGGTGAACTGTTGATGGATGTTCACGGTACCGGATGTTATACTTCCCAGGCTGCCATGAAGCTGTACAACCGTCAGAATGAGCTTTTGGGGGATGCAGCGGAACGCTCTTCCGTTGTAGCCGAATGGCTGAACCAGGCTTCCTATCCCGGAGCTGCATTGACTGAGAACTGGCAGCGTTTCATTTTCCATCAGTTCCATGATGACCTTACGGGAACAAGTATACCGCGGGCTTATGAATTCTCATGGAATGACGAGTTGATTTCCCTCAAGCAGTTCTCCGGTATTCTTACTTCCTCCATTGACGCTGTGGCAAGAAAGATGGATACCAGGGTGAAAGGGATACCGGTGGTGCTTTACAATGCGCTTGGATTCCAGGTTTCCGATGTGGCAGAGGTAGAACTTGCCTTGCCAAAGAAACCGAAAGGGATTACCGTATATGATATGAATGGCCGGAAAGTGGCCGCCCAATTGCTGTCCTATGCTGACGGTAAAGCCAGACTCTTGATAGAGGCTATTGTGCCCGCTACCGGTTATGCGGTATATGATGTCCGTACTTCTGGTCCGTCGGCTGACACCCGGGTATCTGTGGATTCCAATGCATTGGAGAATTCCATTTATAAGATAACGCTGGATACAAAGGGTGATATCGTTTCGTTGTTTGACAAGAAGAACGGCAAGGAGCTGGTGAAACCCGGTAAATCCATTCGTCTGGCACTCTTCACGCAGAACAAGTCCTACATGTGGCCTGCTTGGGAGATCTTGAAGGAGACTATAGACCGGGAACCGGTTTCCATCACAGAGGATGTGAAGATGACACTGGTGGAGGATGGTGAGCTGCGCAAGTCACTCTGCATCGAGAAACGTTATGGAGAGTCACTCTTCAAGCAGTACATCCGTTTGTATGAGGGTAGCCGTGCCGACCGCATAGACTTTTACAATGAGGTGGACTGGCAGTTGTCCAATGCTTTATTGAAGGCCGAATTTCCTTTGAACATGGCAAATACGGAAGCCACCTACGATTTGGGACTTGGAAGTGTGAGGCGGGGCAACAATACGGAGACTGCCTACGAAGTCTATGCACAGTATTGGGCCGATTTGACTGACCGTAGTGGAAACTATGGCGTATCTGTCTTGAATGACAGCAAATACGGCTGGGACAAGCCGGACGACAACACCCTCCGCCTGACCCTGCTGCATACCCCCGAAACAGACAAGGATTATGCTTACCAGAACCGCCAGGACTTCGGGCATCATTGCTTTACATACAGTCTGGTGGGTCATGCCGGTGGACTTGACAAGGCTGTCACCATAGAGAAGGCGGAGATATTGAACCAGAAGCTGAAAGCTTTCCGTACCGATAAACATAGGGGTACATTGGGTAAGGAGTTCTCTTTCGTCTCTTCCAATAACCGCAATGTCATTATCAAGGCATTGAAGAAAGCCGAGAACTCGGATGAGTATGTAGTGCGTGTCTATGAGATAGGCGGTGAGAAGGTGCAGGATGCGGTACTTTCTTTTGCAGGCGAGATTGCCAGTGCCTGCGAAGCGGATGGCACTGAAAAGAGTATCGGTTCGGCCGAATTCAGTGGAAACGGGCTGTCTGTAAGTATAAAGCCTTATTCTATAAAGACATTCAAGGTACGTTTGAAGTCATCGGGCGAGGACGCTTATCAATTGCAATATGCCTCTTTACCGTTGTCCTATAACTGTAAATGTTCCTCATTCAACGAGTTCCGCGGTGAAGCTGATTTTGAGTCGGGTTATTCGTTTGCGGCAGAACTGTTGCCCGAATCCCTGACTGTAAACGGGATTCCTTTCCAGCTAGGCGAGAAAGATGCCGCCAACGGAATGACGTGCAATGGTGATACTATTGTTCTACCGGAAGGTAAAAAGTATAATAAACTGTATTTTCTGGCTGCCGCTACGGACGGGGACTATGCCGCCACTTTCCGGTGCGGAGGGAACAAGAGTGAGGTCATTGTACCTTCCTATACCGGATTTGTCGGACAGTGGGGACATTCGGGACATACCAAAGGTTATCTGAAGGATGCCGAAGTGGCTTATGTGGGAACTCACCGCCACTCTCCTACAGCCGATGAGGCCTATGAGTTTACCTATATGTTCAAGTTCGGTGTTGATATTCCGACAGGTGCTGCCAGCCTTATACTTCCGAAGAATGAAAAGGTTGTTCTTTTTGCTGCCACATTGGTGGAGGAAACTCTGAAACCCGTCCAGGTTGCCACTAGCTTGTTCCATACAGCCATCCGTGACAATGAGATGGAGTTGAACAGTGTGGAGGTGGAAAAAGAAAATCTGTTGAAGGGCGCGAAGATTATCGCCTATTCCGGCTATTTTAATGATAATGAGAAGCCCGAACGCATCGTTGACGGGGATGTCGATACCAAATGGTGTGAAGTGGGAAGTGCGTTGAACTATGTGGATTTTGATTTGGGTGAGGCGAAAACTGTGAGCGGTTGGAAACTGGTGAATGCAGGCCGTGAGGACAAAGGGTACATTACTTCCGCTTGCTTCCTGCAAGGCAGAAACAGCCAGACTGAAGAATGGAAGACACTTGACAATATAGATGGAAACCGGCAGAATGTCGTATCACGTATGATTGACACTCCGGCGCAGGTACGCTATGTACGCTTGATGATAACCCGTCCTATGCAGCATGCAGGAGGAAAGGTGTTACGCATCAATGAGATGGAGATTTACTAAAATAATCGGTTATGATGAAAAAACTAGTTTTTGTAATTCAGTTGATATTTCTCTATAGCGGTTTGGCTATGGCCGACCCGGTTATCTCTCTTAAGACATTGTTGCATGAGATGACAGACCGTTCCGTGCTGGCGCGTTGGCCCGAAAATGCCTATACGTGTAAGCAGTTCAGCAGCTACGACCGTAGTTCGCATAACATGACGGATAAGCGTGCCTGGTTTGGTAATTTCGACCAAGGACAGTTTATCCGCCAGGAAGAGAACGGAGGGAGGACGGAATATGTGATGATGGATGCCGAAGGCCCCGGTGCCATAGTTCGTTTCTGGATGACTTTCTCCGGCATAAATCGGGGACAAGGGACTCTGCGTATCTACATAGACAATGAGGAAAAACCGGTAATTGAAGGCAATGTACGTGATATATTGAGCGGACAAGTCCTTTGTGGAGAACCTCTTTCAACTTCAGTACCCGATGGGGCTCCGATGGAAGAAAGAGGGCATAATTTATATTTGCCCATACCTTATGCCAAGCGGTGCAAGGTGACTATCGAATCGCCGGACTTGAAGATTACTCCGGAGGGGAAAATTGAGAGTAAGACCATTGTATACTATGCTATCAATTACCGCACTTATACTTCTCCGGTCAAGGTGATTTCTTTCTCGGCCAAAGAGTTGAAGAAGAATGCCCGGCTGATAGCTGCTGTCAATAAGAAGCTGTCGGAAGGAACACCTGGTATTGATACTCCGCTTGCGGGAAGAGAAAGTACGCTCAATCTGGCGGCTTCTCTGGCTCCGGGTGAAAGCCGTAGTTTTACGATTGACGGCTCTCGTGCCATTCGTCGTCTTTCGATGCGGATTGATGCCGATGACCGTCGCCAAGCACTTCGCTCTACGGTCTTGTCCATTGCCTTTGATGGGGAACTAACTGTCTGGGCTCCGGTCGGTGAGTTTTTTGGGGTAGGCTATTATCCCGTTGCAACTGGTACGTGGTATACGCGGGCCGTGCAGGATGATGTGATGAGTGCATGGTGGGTGATGCCTTTCGAGCGGAACTGTACGATTACCTTGACCAATTATGGGGAACAGCCGGTGGAGATATCCAAGGCTGCTGCAGTTAGTGGAAAGTGGCAGTGGGATGAGCGCTCCATGCACTTTGGTACCACATGGCAGCAGTTTACGCATATCCATGCCCGGGGCGATGAGTTTGCCCAGGACCTTACGTTTGCCGATCTTAAAGGTAGGGGCGTGTATGTGGGAGATGCGGTTACTGTCTATAACCCCAACTTGGGTTGGTGGGGAGAAGGAGATGAAAAGGTGTATGTGGACGGTGAAACCTTTCCGTCACACTTTGGAACGGGTACAGAAGATTATTATGGCTATGCCTGGGGGCGCTATGAACCGTGGATAAACCATCCTTTTGTTGCCCAACCCATAGGAGATGGTTGTTATGCTCACATAGGTTTGGCGCAGAATACCCGTGTTCGTAGTTTGGATGCGATTCCGTTTACCCGGAGCCTGCGCTTTGACATGGAGTTATTCGATTGGTCGAATATACACCTTAATTATGCTCCGATAACCTTCTGGTATATGCTTCCCGGAGGCGAAATACAGCCGAAACCCTTTGTGAGCGATGTACGCGAACGGGTTGCCAACCAACCGTCGGATATTTTCGGTTCAGGGATGAGTCTGGTTGTGGAAGGCGAAGTCATGCAGCCTCGTCCGGGGCATATGGGTTCTGTTGAATTGCAGACCAACTTCCACCCCTTGTGGAGTGAGGGTATGCAGCTCTACTGGAAAGAGTTTAAACCGGGAGATAAGCTGTCATTAGTTTTTGACAGTGAAGTGGAAGGGACTTATTATGCGAAAATACAGTTCACTGTGGCGCCTGATTATGGTACATTTGCCCTTCGTATAAATGATAAGGTGATTACTCCGGAAGTAAGTCTGACCAATGGAGAAGTGTCTCTGCTTCTGGTGAATCTTGGACGGGTCAATTTGGAAAAAGGAAAGAATGAGTTGCAGATTGAGTCGATTGCACTGGCTCCGGGACATGATACCGGTTTCTTTGGGATTGATAAGTTGACTCTTCGCAAATAATTCTGTAGACGTCTCTATCGCAGGGATTGTACTTGTATGGATAGCTTTGGATAAATAAAAGTCCAAGGCTATCTTTTTTGTATCAGTTCTTTTTCTATGATAAAATGCTATCTTTGTCCTCAAAATAATAGGTAAGATGAAACTTCGTTCACTCTATATCCTTTCTATTGTAGGGCTGCTACTGGTAATTGTGGTGCAGATTGGTGGTATGATGTATGCTTACGACAATACCAAGAAAGAGGCGGAACGCGCACTGAACGAATGTTTCCGTCTGGCTTTTATCGAAACGGTGGACAACGAGATTAATAATTTACCGTTTCCTGACATGACTATCCCTTTTTACTCGTATCTATCCAAAGACAGTATCAGTTCTTTCGAAGATGAGATGTTTTTAAACTATCAGCAGGCAGCTTCCTTTCTCGAAGATGTATATCATGTCGCCATTCCATTAGATGTGATGGCGAGGTTGGTAGAGAAGAAACTGAAATGGAAAAATATAGACCGGACTGTAAATATCCGTCCTGCGACGGACAGAAGCAAGCGTTCGGTATATGTACGGTTCAAGTCTGTTCTTTCGGAAAAAGCCTGGTTGAATGAGAAGAAAGGAGAGGCCATTGAAGCTGTCATGTTTTCTCCTTTTATACCGCTTGTCAAGGATATAGTCTTTTTGTTCCTTCCTACGCTTCTCTTGGTTGTTTTTCTGGTGTACAGTTGGGCCAGGCAAATGGATTCCATACTTAAACAAGGTAATGATATTGAGAAGCAGCGGTCTGCTTTTTATGTGCTGGCAGAGAAGATGAGGTTGCCGATAGGTGAGGTACGTAGTCAGATATCGGAGAGCCGGTGGGCAGATATAGAAGCCTCGGGGCAACATTTGCTGGACATGACAGAACATACGCTTACGGGAGCTAAGCAAAGCGAACGGCAGCGGCAGGTGCGCAAGCAATATTCTTTTAAAGTCTTTTCGATTGTCGGGTTGATTGCCGGCTGTCTGCTGATGGTAGTCTGGTTTGTCTATCTGTACCGTGCTTCTTTCAAAGAAACTGCCTATCAGGTAAATGATTGTTTTGAAGCAGCTTTTTATGACGAGGTCTTGAAACGCCGCCTTTCTTTGCTCTACGAACAGACTGATAGGGATGGAAAGGATGAATGGGAAGAGAGTGTTGAATCGCCTTTTGCAAAGGAGCAAAGGGAATTTCTGGAGAAAGAGCAGTCGAAGTATAAGGTGAACCGCTTTGGAGTGGTACATATGTACAATCCGGTCGATTTGAATTATCGACTACGCTCTGCTTTGATTATGCAGCGCAGCATCAATGAAAGCGGAATGGAACTTCCTCTCTCCGTGCAGTACCTCGATTCTGCTTTTGCTTCCAGGTTGGAAGCCTTGGGAATGACCTATAAGAGTGGTATCCGCCAGTACTACGCTCCCTCCGATAGTACAGTGGTGGAAGCAGGATATGCCTCGGCAAAATATCAGGATATTTCTTCCCGGTTTATACCGTTGAAGGAGGACAGCATCCTTTGTATACAAGGTGTGGTGAAGAATCCGTATCGCTACGTCATAAGTTCCGTATGGTATCTGTTTCTGCCTCTTTGGGTGATGTTTTTGGTGGTGTTGGACTGTATTCTCGGCCAGGTGAAAGTTTTGCGTACACAGCGGCATTTGGAGCAATTCCAGAAGGATTTTACTTATGCTATGATACACGACATGAAGTCTCCTCTGAGTTCCATCCTGATGGGAGCTCATATTCTGAATAGCGGCAAATTGTCCGGTAAGCCTGGAAAAGAAGAGAAATACCGGCAGGCGATGATGGAAGAGTGTGAGCATCTGCTTACCCTTTCCAATCGTGTACTGGTACTTACCAAGCTGGATGAGGGACATTTGGAACTCCATCAGGAAGAGGTGCCTTTGCGGCCTTTACTTGATGATATGATTGCCAAAATTTCTCTGAAAACCAGCAAAAGGGTAGAATTTACGACCGTTTATCATCGTTGTGAAATGGTGTATGCCGATGCCTTCTGTTTGCGTGAAGTGTTGGGCAATCTGCTGGACAATGCCATTAAATATTCCCATGAAGAGGTAAAGATAGATATTATTTGCGAATCGGAGAAAGGCTTCTGCAAGATAAAGGTGTGTGACAACGGATTGGGTATTCCCTTAAAAGACCAGTCTCTTATCTTCAACCGTTTTGAACGTTCTGCAGCAGTCGGGCGAAGTGGAAGGGGCGGTGCTGCAGGTTTTGGTCTGGGCCTGAATTATGTACAGCAGGTGATGCTGGCACATGGCGGCAGGGTAGAAGTGGAAAGTGAAGAGGGGCGCTTCAGTGAATTTACACTCTACTTTCCTATTGAGACTGTATAAATTTACCACACGTGGAAATTCAATCCTTCTGATTTGTCAGTAATATAGGAGTCTCCGCCGAATGAGCGTAATTGCCAGAGGATGTAAAGGTCGTCGAAACTCATGACAGCCAGTAATATTCCAAATCGTGTGACATCATAATTGCCACTTGTCATACCATATATAAGGGGCAATATACCCAGTAGCAGGAAGGGCAGCAGGCATGTGGTGCGATATTGCCACATGCGTATCGGCGAAAACAATCTGAACAACAGTTTATGTAGGAATAGATTTACCAGGACAGCTGCCAATATACACATGAAGAATCTGACCAGCGATAGATGGCTGGTTGTTTCTCCATGTATCGACTGAAACACCATCAGCCCTCATTCCGCACCAAATATTAAATCCAAACATTATAACTAATGCTATAAGAAAACCTTTAGTCGGCGTTAAATAAGCAAGAAGAGAACTGAACATCGAAACGAAAATAATTCGTATCTGGTCTACATTAAATAGCTCATATAACCATCTCATAATATTAATCATAAAGTTACTACCAATATTGAAAACACAGTAATCAGCCCAGGAAGCAAAACAGTAGCTAATGCGTCAAGCCAATCAAAGATGAACCCGCACTTTTTCTGAATGTACTCAACCACTATTGCGGCAATGGCGGTTGTCGTTAAAGAAACAATAGCAGATTTACAGAAATCAATGCCTAATAGAAGGAAACAGAAAACAAGCATTACAACAAAGACGAACATCCCGGCTTTGGCGTGTGCCGGTCGGTTAGATTGCAAAATCCAATCATACAATACTTTTATACCCATACTCATAGTGTTTAATTATTAATAAAATATTCTGTATGGAACAAATGTATTGAGTATAATAACGAGTTTTACAAAAACGGAAAATCTTGGAAATCAATTCTATGATAAATATCTATAAAACAAGACATTATAATTTTCACTTTTTCCATAAATAAAAAAGGGATGCTTGAAAA
>OHDU01000223.1_pt1 | contig 11490 bp, 7 predicted proteins | sample 1567101 | NCBI WGS metagenome assembly OHDU01 (sample SAMEA3879511, study PRJEB24766) | human gut metagenome | biome: human-associated habitat; feature: feces | place: USA | collected 1985/1987 | reverse complement strand
TACTCTTGCATCTTTATACAATAAAAGACTAAGACCATTTATCTTTGTGCAATAGTTTTGGGTATATAGAGGTTACAAACTCTGTTGTTGTCCTTGTCCTTTTGTGAATACCCTTTACAAGCATATCCATTTAGTAAAATTTCAATTTCTCTACCACACACAGGACACGGAGTTTCTAATACTTCATTTACGAAAGAAGGAATAACGATTCCATTTTCGATAGTCAGATATGCAGAAAAAGGAACTCCTTTTTTATTATGGAAGTCATGAAATATATCTGTTTTCCCTGTTGTTATTAATTGCCTGGCTATTTCTTCTGTAATCTCTTTTCCCCAATATGAATGATAAATATTAAATGTACATTTGTCATTCATGTTTTTGAAGTAATTACAGGAATATCCTAAACTGCCTTTCATTATGTGTCCTTTCTGGCAAATAGGGCATAAGCCTAAATCTTTGATTGTATCATTATCCATTTAATATCCTCCTTTACTAATCCATTTAATACCGTTTAAAATATTATCTACTTTTTGTTTCCCACTATTTACATATTTAAATTGTCCGGGTACAAGTGTTTTTAGTACTCCAGCCCTTTTAGCGGACAATCAGAAGGACGCTTACCGTATTTATATTAGGAACTACCGTGGCTGTCTTTACATGCCAGGCCATAAATCCTCCTTTCGTGATTAAACATCTGGGTGACGGACAGAGTATCGTCCAAATTGACGAGCAGAAGAAGTTTTTGCTGCTGCCGGTGGAAGAGGCTTCTCCGGAGGCAAAATTGTATATGATAGCGGACAATGATGTTGTACGCAGTATGAACGTGCGATTGGCAGTCAATAAGGTTGACTATTTTGTTCCGGTCGATTTGACCGGCTTCGATAATAAACATCTCTCTTTCAACTTCCAGCTTATTCCGGATTCGGCCTTATGCTGGGAAGAAATGAAACTGTCGGATGAATTCGATGTTTCGAACCGGGAGAAGTACCGTCCGGTGTATCATTTCAGCCCGGCTTACGGTTGGATGAATGATCCTAACGGAATGTTCTACAAAGACGGGGTCTACCATTTGTTCTACCAGCATAATCCCTACGGCTCCATGTGGGGGAACATGCATTGGGGACATGCCACCAGTACGGACCTCGTCACTTGGGAACATCACGGAGATGCTATTTCGCCCGATGCGCTGGGAACAATTTTCAGTGGCTCTTGTGTTGTCGACAAGGATAATACGGCCGGGTTCGGTGCCGGTGCCGTCATTGCTTTCTATACATCGGCAAGCGACCGCCAAGTGCAGAGCATGGCCTATAGCCTTGACAACGGAAAGACCTTCAAGAAGTATGCGCGAAATCCCATCCTGACTTCCACGCAGCGCGACTTCCGTGACCCTAAAGTCATCTGGCACGAAGATACCAAGAAATGGATCATGGTTCTTGCCGTAGGGCAGGAAATGGAGATATACTCTTCTGCCGACCTGAAGAGCTGGACGCTGGAGAGCAAATTCGGTGAAGGACAAGGTGCTCACGGCGGAGTCTGGGAGTGTCCCGACCTGCTTGAACTGCCGGTTGAAGGTACGGAACTGAAGAAGTGGGTACTCGTCTGTAACCTCAATCCGGGTGGACCGTTCGGTGGCTCTGCCACACAATATTTCGTGGGGACATTTGACGGAAAGAGATTCGTGAACGAGTCTCCCGCAGTGACGAAATGGATGGACTGGGGAAAAGACCATTATGCAACTGTCACTTGGAGCAATGCTCCTGCAGGACGTGCCATTGCATTGGCATGGATGAGCAACTGGCAATATGCCAACGATGTACCCACCCGCCAATACCGTAGTGCCAACTCCGTGCCGCGCGACCTTTCGCTCTATACCTCGGAGGGTGAAACCTATGTAAAGGTAACCCCGTCTCCCGAATTGCTGAAACTGAGGGATAAAGGCAGCAAGAAGCGTGCTTTCAAGGTAGACCGCACGTATAATCTGGACAAACTGCTGAATGACAATTCCGGAACGTATGAAATCGAAATGACCATCAAGAACAAGGATGCGGATGTGATAGGATTCCAGCTCTTTAACTCGAAAGGCGAGGAGGTGGAGATGTACTATAACCTGGCGGAAAAGACGTTCACCATGGACCGTATCAAGAGTGGTGAGGTGTCGTTCAGCAAGGACTTCCCTGCAGTGACCGTGGCTCCTGTCGAGGGTGGCAATGAAATGAAACTCCGCTTGTTCGTAGACAAGTCGAGCATTGAAGCGTTTGGCAACGACGGACGTTTTGCCATGACAAATCTTGTATTCCCGTCGGAACCTTACAACCGCATCAGTTTCTATGCTAAAGGTGGAAGCTGCAATGTCACCTCGTTTACTGTGTACAAACTCGGATTAAAATAACAGATAATAATCTTCAGCATGGAAAATACTAAGAATTCTTCTTTGGCAAAGCTCTTTCCGGTCATGCTTTGCTTCTTCGCCATGGGCTTTGTGGATTTGGTGGGCATCGCCTCCAACTACGTGAAGGCCGACTTGAACCTGACCGACTCGCAAGCCAACATATTCCCGTCTCTGGTGTTCTTCTGGTTCCTCATCTTCTCCGTACCTACGGGTATGCTGATGAACCGCATCGGACGTAAGAAGACGGTGCTTCTCAGCCTTGTCATCACGTTTGCCTCTTTGCTTCTCCCGGTTTTCGGAGACGGCTACGTGCTGATGCTGCTCTCGTTCTCATTGCTGGGCATCGGCAATGCGCTGATGCAAACGTCGCTCAACCCGCTGCTTTCCAATATCGTAAGCGGCGAGCGGCTGGCAAGTTCGCTCACCTTCGGACAGTTTGTAAAAGCCATTGCTTCGTTTCTGGCTCCATACATCGCCATGTGGGGAGCTACGCAGGCCATTCCGTCTCTGGGCATGGGCTGGAGGGTGCTGTTCCCGGTCTATATGGTCATTGCGGTGATTGCCATTCTCTGGCTGAGCGGTACTTCCATCCGCGAGGAAAAGGAAGAGGGACGCCCTTCCACCTTCGGGGAGTGCCTCGCCCTGCTGGGCAAGCCGTTTATCTTTCTCTGCTTCCTGGGCATCATGTGTCATGTGGGCATTGATGTAGGTACGAATACCACAGCGCCCAAAATCCTGATGGAGCGTCTGGGCATGACGCTGGCCGATGCCGGCTTTGCCACCAGCCTTTACTTCATCTTCCGCACGGCGGGTTGCTTTCTCGGCGCCTTCATTCTTCAGAAGATGGCTCCCCGAACCTTCTTCGGCATCAGCGTGTTATGTATGTTGGCTGCGATGGTAGGGTTGTTCGTTTTCCATGAAAAGACAATGATATACATTTGCATTGCCCTTATCGGTTTCGGCAATTCGAACATCTTTCCGGTTATCTTCTCTCAGGCGTTGCTTGCTATGCCACAAAAGAAGAACGAGGTTTCCGGCTTGATGATTATGGGGCTCTTCGGCGGTACGGTATTTCCGATAGCAATGGGCTTGGCAAGTGATGCTGTAGGACAAAGCGGTGCCGTGGCTGTGATGACGGTAGGGGTAGTGTACTTGTTCTTCTATATGCTGCGTATGAAGCGGTAATCTTTGTTCGCAGGCTGCGGACACATATCCCAAGGCTGCGGATATCTGTCCCAAGGTTGCGGATGTCTATCCCAAGCCTTGGGATAGAGATAATCCTTAGTTCTTAGAGACTTTTTAATAGATAATTGGCAACTTTTCATTCTATAGTTAGGAACTTTTTTATTAGGTTTGCAGCGGGTAGGACATTGAGTTTGCCGTGAATAAAATATATCATTCATTAAACAATATAATATTATGAATAAGATAATAGTAGGTATGGGCGAGGCTCTGTGGGACTGCCTCCCCGAAGGAAAGAAGATAGGCGGTGCTCCGGCAAACTTTGCTTACCATGCATCGCAGTTTGGTTTCGACAGCCGTGTGGTCAGTGCCGTAGGTGCCGATGCGGATGGGGACGAGATTCTGGATGTGTTCGCCCGGAAGGGGCTGCGCACGCAGATTGAGCGCGTGCCTTACCCCACGGGAACGGTGCAGGTGACGCTCGATGCCGTGGGCGTGCCGTGCTATGAGATAAAAGAAGGCGTGGCCTGGGACAACATTCCCTTTACCGACGAACTGAAGCGTCTGGCACTGAACACGCGTGCCGTATGTTTCGGCTCTTTGGCGCAACGCAGTGAAACAAGCCGCATCACCATCAACCGCTTTCTCGACACGATGCTCGATGCGGAGGGACAACTGAAGATATTCGACATCAATCTCCGCCAAGGGTTCTATACCAAAGAGATACTCTGCGAATCCATGCGCCGCTGCAACATCCTCAAGATAAACGATGAGGAGCTGGTGACCATCAGCCGTATTTTCGGCTACCCGGGCATCGACTTGCAGGACAAATGCTGGATTCTGCTGGCCAAGTATAACCTGAAGATGCTTATCTTGACTTGTGGAACGAACGGCAGCTATGTGTTCACTCCGGGAGTGGTTTCCTTCCAGGAGACGCCCAAGGTACCGGTGGCGGACACCGTTGGAGCCGGTGACTCGTTCACGGCAGCCTTCACCGCTGCCATTCTCAGCGGGAAGCAGGTGCCCGATGCCCATAAACTGGCGGTGGAAGTCTCTGCCTATGTATGTACCCAGAGCGGTGCCATGCCGGAATTGCCGGACGCCTTGAAAGAAAGGCTGGCATAGATTTTTCTTATTCTTTTCACATTTTTCGTTATCTTTGCTCATCTACAATCTTAAATCAGAGGAAAGTGAAGATGAGACAGCATAACCTTCGGATTTTATTCTTTCTGCTCGTGCTTTGGGGAGTGGCGGTTGCCTGCTCCCGGCGCGAGGCACGTTTCCGTATCGGCGTTTCCCAATGTAGCGAGGATGAATGGCGGCGCCAGATGAACAGTGAGATACTCCGTGAAGCCCATTTCTACGAAGATGTGGAGGTGGACATCCGTACTGCCGTCGACGATAATGACCGTCAGGCAAAAGACATTCGTGAACTGATAGCCGAAGGGGTGGACCTGCTGATTGTGGCCCCTAATGAAGCCACTCCGATAACTCCGGTTGTGGAGGAGGCATACAACCGGGGCATTCCGGTGATTGTAGTGGACCGTAAAATCCTTTCGGACAAATACACGGCCTACGTTGGTGCAGACAACTACGAGATAGGGAAAGCTGTGGGAGAGTATGTGGCCAATGTGCTGCACGGGCAGGGAGATGTGGTGGAAATCTCAGGTTTGGTGGGCTCCACACCTGCCGTAGACCGTCATCAAGGATTTGTGAAGGCTATATCCGCTTATCCCGGTATCCGGTTGCTGGCCGTTGAAGACGGTGCCTGGTTGCAACTCAAGGCCGGAGAGAAAATGGATACTCTGCTGAGCCGCTTTCCGCATATCGACCTGGTGTATGCGCAGAATGACCGTATGGCGGCCGGAGCCTATGCTGCCGCTGCCCGAGAGGGGCGGGAAAAGGATATGCGGTTCATCGGCATAGACGCCCTGTCCGGCAAAGACTATGGAGTGGAGAAAGTACTTGCCGGCGAACTGGATGCCACGTTTATATATCCTACCGGTGGCGACCGCGTGATGCAGATTGCCATGGATATTCTGAACAAGCGTGATTTCCCCCGTGAAACTATCCTGGGCACTTCCGTCGTCGACCGCGACAATGCTCTCATCATGAAGATGCAGACCGCCCACATCGGCACCCTGGATGGAAAGATAGAAACCCTGAACGGAAAGATAAACCAGTATTTGGCCAGTTATGCCACGCAGCAGGTTGTCTTGTACGGCAGTCTGTCTGCCCTATTGTTGCTGGTCGGCTTGTTGGTGGCTGTCTACCTCTCCTTGCGTGCCAAGAACCGGTTGAACCGTGAGCTGTCCATGCAGAAAAAGAAACTGGAGGAACAGAAAACCCAGTTGATACAGCAGAAGGAACTGTTGGAAGTGCAGAAGTCGCAGTTGGAACAGCTTTCCCATGAACTGGAGGAGGCTACGCATGCCAAGCTGGTGTTCTTCACGAATATTTCACACGATTTCCGTACTCCGCTGACGCTGATAGCCGATCCCATAGAGCAGCTTCTTGCCAACCGCACCCTCGACGGACAGCCGCGCCAGCTCCTCGAGCTGATGAAAAAGAATGTGCATATCCTGCTTCGCCTGGTCAACCAGATACTTGATTTCCGGAAGGTGGAGAACGGGCGCATGGAGCTCCATCTCGAACCTTTTGATTTGCTCGACAGCTTCCGGGGCTGGAACGACTCTTTCCGCATGGCGTTGCTGAAGAAACATATTGCTTTCAGCTTTGAGGCATCTCCCGATACGGACTTCCGGATGATGGCGGATGCGGAGAAGATGGAGCGCATTTACTTCAATCTCTTCTCCAATGCCGTGAAGTATACGCCGGAGAATGGGAAGATAGCTATACGCTTGTCAATGACAGAGCAGAACTATAGCTTGTCTGTTTTCAATTCCGGCAGTTACATTTCTTCGACCGATGTGGAAGCTATCTTCGAGCGTTTTTATCAAGTGGACGGACATCAGGCAGGTACCGGTATCGGTCTTGCGCTGGTACGTGCTTTTGTAGAGATGCATGGTGGCAACATTGCGGCACACAGTGATGATAAGGGTACTACCTTCACCGTCACTTTCCCAAAGCAGGATGTTTCGCAGTACCATCCCACCATAGTGACGTTGCCTGCCGAAGAGAAGGACGTGTCGTCCACCCTGATAGATACGGAAGTGAAGGCATGCGAAGAGGTGGTTGAGGCTGATTGTCCTACTGTGCTGGTAATTGACGATAATGCGGATATTCGCAACTATGTGAAGTCACTGTTGACGCAAGAATTTCGCGTGCTGGATGCTGCAGACGGGACAGAGGGTATCCGGCTGGCCATGAAGTATGTGCCGGATGTGGTTATTTCGGATGTAATGATGCCCGGTATGGATGGTGTGGAATGTTGCCGCCGCTTGAAGGGGGAGTTACAGACATGCCATATCCCGGTGATTCTGCTGACGGCCTGCTCGCTGGACGAACAGCGTATCCAGGGCTATGATGGCGGTGCCGATTCTTATATTTCCAAACCATTCAATTCGCAGTTGCTCTTGTCTCGTGTCCGTAATCTTATTGCAAACCGCCGTCAGTTGAGGCAGTTCTTCGGAGATAACCAGACTATCGAGAAGGAAGCCATCAGTGATTTGGATAAGGGTTTCGTCTCCCGCTTCAAATCGCTTGTCGAGGAGAGAATGAAAGATGCGGAACTCAATGTGGAGGATTTGGGACGGAATATGGGTATGAGCCGTGTGCAGCTTTACCGTAAGCTGAAATCGCTGACCAATTATTCGCCGAATGAGCTGCTGCGCCAGATGAGGTTGAAAAAGGCTGCCTCACTGCTTGCCTCCTCTGACATGACGGTAGCGGAGATTGCCTATGAAGTGGGCTTTTCGTCACCTTCCTATTTCACGAAATGCTATAAGGAACAGTTTGGGGAGAGTCCTACCGAGTTTCTGAAAAGAAGGGGATAGCTGTTGTCTATCCCCCTTGTTCTTAATACACGTCTGTTTACTTCTGTAAATGATACTGGAACTTATTTCAGTATTTGAGGCAGGTTTTCCCTTCCCCAGAAGTAATAAACACAGATTCCAATCCAGCTTGTGAGCAGGATGATAATTGCAACTAATAGTTTCTTCACGCCGTCTACCGGCCACTTCATGATTTCAAGTACGGCTTTGACACACAGAACCACACCGATAATCCAAATGATAAATCCAATCATAACCTGTGATATTTAGTATTGTTAATTAAAAACAAATAGAGACTACGCCTTATTCAGGAGCAGCCTCTATTCTTTATTTAGTAATCGGAATTACTCTGTAACTTCAGCGCCCCAATTTTCTTTGGAAAGACGCTTGTAGCTGTTGTAACGCCATTTAGCGTTTTCTTCAGCAGCCTTGAACAGCTCGTCGGCCTCCTGCGGATATTGCTTCATTACGGATGCGTAACGAACTTCACCCTTCAGGAAGTCTTGGAATCCGCTCCAATCCGGTTCCTTGCTATCCAGCGTGAACGGATTCTTGCCTTCAGCCTCCAGAGCCGGGTTGTAACGCCACAAATGCCAGTAACCGCACTTAACGGCCTTTTCTTCCTCTGCCTGGCTCTTGCCCATACCTGCCTTCAGACCGTGGTTGATACACGGAGCGTAAGCGATGATGAGTGACGGACCGGGATATGCTTCTGCTTCACGGATAGCCTTCAGGGTCTGAGCCTGGTCGGCACCCATAGCGATTTGGGCAACGTATACGTAACCGTAAGTAGTAGCCATCAGACCGAGGTCTTTCTTGCGTACACGCTTACCGGCAGCGGCAAACTTGGCGATAGCGCCTACCGGAGTAGCCTTGGAAGACTGACCGCCTGTGTTGGAGTAAACCTCAGTATCCAGTACGAGGATGTTGACGTCTTTACCGCTTGCGATTACATGGTCGAGACCACCGTAACCGATGTCGTAAGAAGCACCGTCGCCACCGATAATCCACTGGCTGCGTTTTACCAGGTATTGAGACAGACTGGCGATAGTCTTGCAGCTGTCGCACTTGTCTTTGGCGGCTTCTACCATCGGAATGATCTTTTCAGCCAGTTCCTTGCTCTTGTCTGCATCGTACATGTTTTCAATCCAAGCCTGGAATACTTCTTTGTATTCGGCCGGAGTTCCTTCTGCTGCGATGGCATCTTCCATAGCCTTCACGATACGTGCGCGCATCTTTTCGTTGGCAAGCTCCATACCCAGACCGAATTCGCAGAAGTCCTCGAACAATGAGTTAGCCCAAGCAGGACCGTGACCCTTTTCGTTCTTGGTATAAGGAGTAGAAGGTACTGAACCGGAGTAGATGGAAGAACATCCTGTTGCGTTGGCTACCATTTCGCGGTCACCGAACAACTGGGAAATCAGTTTAACGTACGGAGTTTCACCACAACCGGAGCAAGCGCCTGAGAACTCGAACAACGGAGTAGCGAACTGGGAGTTCTTCACGTTGGCCTTGATGTCAACCAAGTGTTGTTTGCTCTTCACGTTTTCAGCACAGTAGGTCCAGTTGGCAGCTTCCGGCAATTGGCTTTCGAGGTGTTTCATAGTCAGAGCCTTGCCACCCTTCTTCGGGTTGCCCGGACAAACATCGGCACAGTTGCCACAACCCAGACAGTCGAGAACGTCTACCTGAATACGGAATGTCATACCGTCGAATGCTTTACCTACAGCCTTCAGTTGAGTGAAGTTGGCACCCTTCTGCTCTTCAGCATCGAGTACGAACGGACGGATGGAAGCGTGAGGACAAACGTAAGCACACTTGTTACACTGGATACAGTTCTCAGCGTTCCATTCGGGAACGAATGCGGCTACACCACGTTTCTCATATTTGGCAGTGCCTTGTTCCCAAGTACCGTCTTCAATACCCTTGAAAGCGGATACCGGCAATAAGTCACCGTCTTGTGCGTTGATAGGACGAACCACTTCGTTGATGAATGCAGGATCGTTGTTTTCAGCCTTGGCGTCGTCTGCCAGATTGGCCCAAGCCGGGTCAACGGTCAGTTGCTTGTATTCGCCGCCACGGTCAACTGCTGCGTAGTTCTTGTTGACAACGTCTTCACCCTTCTTGCCGTAAGACTTAACGATGAATTTCTTCATCTGTTCTACAGCCAGGTCAACCGGAATAACGCCGGTGATACGGAAGAATGCGGATTGCAGGATGGTGTTGGTACGGTTGCCCAAACCGATTTCTTGTGCAATCTGAGTAGCGTTGATATAGTAAACAGTGATATTGTTTTGTGCAAAGTACTTCTTCACCTTGTTAGGCAGGTTCTTGGCCAGCTCTTCGCCTTCCCAGATGGTGTTCAGCAAGAAAGAGCCGTTCTTACGCAAGCCGCGGGTTACGTCGTACATGTGCAGGTAAGCCTGAACGTGGCAAGCCACGAAATTAGGCGTATTTACCAGGTATGTAGAGCGGATAGGAGTGTCGCCGAAACGCAGGTGCGAGCAAGTGAAACCGCCTGATTTCTTGGAGTCGTAAGAGAAATAGGCCTGGCAGTGCTTGTCGGTGTTGTCACCGATAATCTTTACGGAGTTCTTGTTGGCACCTACTGTACCGTCAGCGCCCAAACCGTAAAATTTGGCTTCGAACATGCCTTCGCCGCCCAATGCGATTTCTTCTTCCTGGGGCAGAGAAGTGAAGGTAACGTCGTCCACGATACCGATAGTGAAGTGGTTCTTCGGCATCGGCATAGCCAGATTCTTGTAAACGGCGAGGATTTGAGCAGGAGTAGTATCCTTGGAACCCAAACCATAACGGCCGCCTACGATAACCGGAGCATTCTCTGCACCGTAGAAGCAGTCTTTTACGTCGAGGTACAACGGTTCGCCGTTAGCACCCGGTTCTTTCGTACGGTCCAGTACGGCAATCTTCTTGGCAGTCTTGGGAACGGCGGCAAGGAAGTGCTTGGCAGAGAACGGACGATACAAGTGAACGGCAACCAAACCAACCTTTTCGCCATTGGCAACGAGGTGGTCGATAGCTTCGCGGGCAGCTTCCGTTACAGAACCCATGGCGATGATAACGCGTTCTGCATCTTCTGCACCGTAGTAATCGAACAAACCATACTTGCGGCCTGTGATTTTGGAAATCTCGTTCATGTATTCCTCAACGATAGCCGGAACTGCTTCATAGTAGTTGTTGCAAGATTCACGGTGTTGGAAGAAGTGGTCAGGATTTTCGGCCATACCACGGGCAACCGGGTTCATCGGGTTCAATGCACGTGCGCGGAATTCAGCCAAAGCTTCCTGGTCGATAAGCGGAGCGAGGTCTTCGTTCTCCAACATTTCAATCTTCTGGATTTCGTGAGAAGTACGGAAGCCGTCGAAGAAGTTCATAAACGGAACACGGGCCTTGATGGTGGCTAGGTGGGCAACACCTGCCAAGTCCATAACTTCTTGTACAGAACCTTCGGCCAACATGGCAAAACCAGTCTGGCGTGCAGACATAACGTCCTGGTGGTCACCGAAGATACACAGTGCATGGCTTGCCAATGTACGTGCTGATACGTGGAATACACAAGGCAGGAATTCACCGGCAATCTTGTACATGTTCGGGATCATCAGCAACAGACCTTGTGAAGCTGTGTAAGTAGTAGTCAGCGCACCGGCTTGCAGAGAGCCGTGGACGGCACCTGCAGCACCACCTTCTGACTGCATTTCCTGTACCAATACTGTTTCGCCGAAGATGTTCTTGCGACCTGCGGCAGCCCATTCGTCTACGTATTCAGCCATCGTAGAAGAGGGGGTGATGGGGTAGATGGCAGCTACTTCGGAGAACATATACGAGATATGTGCAGCAGCCTGGTTACCATCACAAGTAATGAATTTCTTCTGTTTAGTCATAACTAAATTGAATTATTTATTTAAGTAAAAAAATCTCTCTCTTAATACAAGAAACCGAATAACC
>OHDU01000203.1_pt1 | contig 12041 bp, 8 predicted proteins | sample 1567101 | NCBI WGS metagenome assembly OHDU01 (sample SAMEA3879511, study PRJEB24766) | human gut metagenome | biome: human-associated habitat; feature: feces | place: USA | collected 1985/1987 | reverse complement strand
TGAGCGGCGATATCGCACGCCCCATATCGGCCTTGTCGCGTTCGCGCACGTTGCGTTCGATCTCCTCGAGCGACACCTGGTCGCCCTTGGCGCGCAGCTCGTCATAGCGGCGGCAGGCGCGAACCCGCGGGTCGGCTGTCATGAAAATCTTCAGTTCGGCATCGGGAAAGACCACCGTGCCGATGTCACGGCCGTCCATCACCACGCCGCGGCGGCGCCCCATCTCCTGCTGCATGGCCACCAGTTTCCTGCGTACGGGGGCGATGGCGCTCACGCGGCTCACGCAGTTGCTCACCTCGATCGTGCGGATCTTGCCTTCGACCAGGTCGCCGTTGACGTAGATGTCACTGGCACCGCGTTCGGGGTTGAAACGGAACGTGATGGCGATCTGGTCGAGCAGCCTGACGACTGCGTCCTCGTCGACGATGCCCGACCGGATCGCACCGTGTTCGAGCGCATAGAGCGTGACGGCGCGGTACATGGCACCGGTGTCGATGAAGATGTAACCCAGCTCGCGGGCGATGGCTTTGGCGAACGTACTCTTGCCGCACGACGAAAAGCCGTCGATGGCGATTATGATCTTGTGTTTGTTATCCGACATTGGGGAATATATCAAAGAATGTTGAAAGTATCGTGTAAATACCCAGTATCCCGATGATAAGGCCGGCGACATGGTTGATCGTCAGCATGTGGCGCGGGCGGAAGCGACGGCGGAAAAGGTTGATGACGAAGGCCAGCATCGTCCACCAGGCCGCGGCGCCGCCGAAGAATCCGGCGATGATGAACATGGCGCGGAAGAAGCCTCCCACGCCTTCGTGCGTGATGTCGCCGCCCGAAATCTTGAATACCGCGAAGAAGGCGAGGATGTAGGGGATCACCATGATGAAATTGGCGATCGTCAGCCCGAAGATCGAGGCGAAGTCCTGCCACAGCGACGTCTTGCCCGCCCGGTTGCGGCGTATCTGCGGTACGGGGTTCTGGGCGAAGATGTAGACGCCGACGATTACCACGAAGATGCCGCCTATCACGCGCAGCAGGGTGTTGTACTGCTCGATCTGGGTCTGGAGCATCGAGTAAAAAAACAACGCCGCCATGGCCATGAAGGTGTCGGCACAGGCTACGCCCAGGCCGGAGACGATTCCCGAACGACGGCTTTTCGACAGGGTGCGCTGGATGCACAGCACGGCCACGGGGCCTACCGTGATCGATGCCGCCACGCCTACGCAGATGCCGCGGAACATAACGTCCAAGATTTCCAATCCCATTTTCTTCGGTTGCGGAGTTTCAGGCAACAAAGATACGAAAAACCTCGGACATCCGTCAAGGCCGCGTGAAAAAAGGGCGCGGCCGATTGTCGGAAATGGCCGATATGTTGATAAAATATCGAAAACTTTGGCCGCAGAGTTGTATATTGGCAGTCGAAAGTCGGTAAATTTGCAGAAACAACAAGCGGGCCTATGGCAGAAATGAAACAATTCGGGATCGACCTCGAACTCGACGATACGGTGGCCCAGGGCCACTATTCGAATCTGGCGATCATATCCCACTCCACCTCGGAATTCATTATCGATTTTGCCGCGGTGCTTCCCGGCGTGCAGAAAGCCCGTGTCAAGAGCCGCATTATCCTCACGCCCGAACACGCCAAACGGCTGTTGCGTTCGCTGCAGGAGAATATCGTGCGTTATGAAAGCAATGTGGGCAAGATCGAAATACCCACTCCTCCGCCGGTTCCCGAAGCGGGCCCCAAGATGGGTGAAGCTTAAAATCGCAACAGCCCGGCCGTTTTACGGCCGGGCTGTTGTAGGTAACCGGAAGTGCGAAAAAGAGTAAATATCTTGTTTCCAGGTATTTAATTTTATTTTCTGCATGTGCTCCGAGTAATAAAATTGTAAAATCGGGCAGGTTCCCGTCAGGGGCCGTATTACGATCAACGGTACGATGGCGCAGTTCAGCTGCAAACTCTCCGTTCGTTCTACTCTCTGGAATGCCAAAGCAAATAAAACTGCCGGCAAAAGAAAGCCTCGAAGCCCAGCGTCTCAATGAAAAGTTGGAGAACATCAAGACCAATATCGGCAAGCAGTACCAACGTCTCTGCGACCGTGATTCATACGTTACGGCCGAAAAGGTCCGCAACGCTTTCCTCGGTATGGGTGACGACTGCCGCCTGCTGTTGCAGACCTTCGACGAATACCTTGCAGATTTCCGCAAGCGCGTGGGCAAAGACCGCGCCTATTCGAGCTATGACAATTACCGCAAACGCCGTAACCGCCTTGCCTCTTTCCTCGAATACGAATACCACGTCAAGGATATTGCGTTCAAAGAGCTGAAGCGGGAGTTCGTGGAAAAGTTCGTCGTCTACCTCTCCACGGTAAAGGGTCTTGCTTCCGGGACGATCCATTCTACACTCAAGAAGCTGAAGCTGATGACCTATACGGCTTATAAGAACAACTGGATTCCCGCCGATCCTTTCGCCGGGTTCTATGTCAAAGCGGAATACTCGGAACGTCGCTACCTCTCGGCCTCGGAATTGCAGGCCGTGATGGATGTCAGGCTCCCCAACTACCGAACGGGCATCAACCGGGATGCCTTCGTCTTCTGCGCCTTCACGGGCCTGAGCCATGCGGACGTAGTGAAACTCACCCACGCGGACATCCATACGGACGATAACGGGGAGCGCTGGATTATCGACAGGCGTCAGAAAACAGGTACGCAGTTCCGTGTCAAACTGCTTCCCGTTGCCGAAATGCTTTACGAGCGTTATAAGGATATGCATCTCTCAGGCGACCGGGTCTTTCCGCTCAAAGGCACTTATAATACGCTGAACATGTCCTTGCGGCATGTTGCCAGACACGCCGGTCTGTCGTTCAACCCCACGATCCACCTCGCGCGGCATACCTTCGCCACGACGGTTACGCTCACGCAGGGCGTACCGCTGGAAACGGTCAGCAAGATGCTGGGGCATAAGCAGATCACCACGACCCAAATCTATGCTAAGATCACCAATGATAAAATCGGACAGGATATGGCGGCATTAAGCGAGAAACTCAGCAGCGTCTTCAAGGTCGCACGGTAATGGCCTCCTATCTTACAGCTAATTCGATTCCCGATCTTACTTCGTCAATAGCAGGGTAATTTTCGATGTAAGTTTTCCCGCCGGCAGGGAATTAAACGCCGGAGATGGAAATCCGCAAGACCATGCGAATCGCCCGAGGGGCGAGCCTTGCGTATTTCCATCCCCGGCGTTTTGCTGGTCGCATGTAGATTTGCAGCGTGATGTAATCACAGGTAATTTTGATATGGCGTCGCAGTGAACCGGGGCTTGTCGTAAGCTTTGAGGCTTGGCGGTAGATTTGGACTGCGATTCCATTAACCTGAGAGAATGGCTGTTTAGAATTGTAGGTTTGAAGACCTGGTACATGTGATAGCATACGACTCTCACAAAACTAACAAGTTATGCACTATTTGTATTATGTAGGTCTGGATGTGTCGAAAGAGACTTTCGATGCGTCTTTGGTCGCCTTCGAGGATGCAAACGAGATGGCTCACCGCAAATTCGCCAACTCCCGAAAAGGGATCTGCTCGTGTCTGCACTGGGTTGAGAAGCGGCATGGTATTCTGCTCGACGATGTGATTTTCTGCGCCGAGGATATGGGGAGCTACATATCCGAGATGGCGGTTTGTGCTTCCGACAGGACGCTGACTTTCAATTTTTCACTGATCTCGCCGTTGGTAATCAAGTATTCGATGGGTATTGCCCGTGGCAAAACAGACAGAGTGGATGCCCGGCGTATCGCCGAGTATGCGATCACTCACTATCGGAAGATAGCCCTTTATCTGCCGGCAGAGAAGGAACTGTGTCAGTTGCGCACATGGCTGATCTTAAGGGCTCATCTGGCAAAACAACGTGTCGCGAAACTGGTGTTGCTCGAAAAATTAGACTACAAAGAGAAATTCGCGGATGTATCTATTCAACGTTCCATGCTCCAGGAGGAGATCGCGTATGCAGAAACTCATATGAAAACCATCGAACGGGAAATGAAGGAACTGATAGCCGCCGACAGCAACATTTGCCGGAACTACAAGCTGCTGACCAGCATCAAAGGTGTAGGGCCGATCACGGCCATTGTGATGCTCTGTTCGACGCTTAATTTCACCAAAATCACAGACCACCGCAAGTTTGCCTGCTATTGCGGGCTGGCTCCGTTCGAACATAGCTCCGGCACAAGCGTTCGCGGGGGATGCCACACATCGAGCATGGCGAATCGAGACATTAAAGTACAACTGAACCGCAGTGCACTGATTGCCATCAGGTGTGATCCGCAACTAAAGGCATATTACGAACGCAAAGTAGCTGAAGGTAAACATAAATTCAGCGTCCTGAATGCTGTGAGGGCCAAAATCGCCGCCAGATGCTTTGCCGTCGTAAGGCGTGGAACACCATATGTAGCATTGCAGATATAGCCCGGTATACATATCTGCCATTCGATAAGATTTTGAGATCATTCAAAATCTCAAAATCTTATTGTCGGAACAGTCCGTCTAATTGGGGGCTGAACCTACTCATAATTAATGTATTGTCATTTCCGTACTCCGCAAATTAACGATTCTGACTATGGGATGCAAGGCTATACAAGCGCTTCGCGGCCTTGCATCCCATAGCCAGAATCATTTTGCTAAACGCTACGACAAAAAATGACAATTTCCGGGCATGAAACTTTTTGCAGTTTTTATTTGGTTTTATCTTAGAATTCTACCGTCGGAATAGGCGGCTTTCTGCGGCCCGGACGCTACCCTGCGGACTGCCCCTCCAATAGCCATAATCCACGACACGCACGTCATATACCCCAATAGGCATAACAACCGCTCCCGACGTTTCGTTCAGCTGTCCGTTATAATTCGCATTGTCTGTTCAAAACGGTCGTCTGTTGTTCTTCTTCTCGTGGAGATAATTCAACTCGTCGCTGTAAATTCCGATTACAAAGCGCAGCATATTGTCGACCAAAGCTGTAAGCCTTGTATTCTCATTCCCAATAAGTGGAGGATTGTCGATACTTTGTACTTGGTTGCCGCACTGATATAGATCGCCGAACGGTTACGGCAGTCCGCCGGGGCAAAGAACGTGCGTTCGAAATCCGGCAGCGGAATCTTTTTGCGACGGAATCCGGCCAGCTCCTTTACGTCACTCGTTTGGGTATTGACGTCTGTCCTTTCAGCAGTCGGAGCCGATGCTCCGGATACCGTTTCCGATGTCTTTCCCTCGGGAGCGTCCGTATTTTCCGCTTCCGGTTCGGGAATCCGGCGGATGACTTTCGAATCCAAAGGGGCCTGTCCGGCGATCATCTGACGCATCAATTCTTCGTCGACTTCGATACGGGGACGCTTCGATGGTTTTGTTGCGAGGTTGTCGGTTTCTTTTAATGAATCCATGGTACAATGTTTTTAAGATTGAACGTTCGCTTTATGCTTGTAAAGCGTGTGTGTCTGGTTTTATGGTTTAAACCATTCAAAATACCATTTTCTGCTTCACGCAGTTTATATCGGAATAATGAACGGAACAAGAAAACCTACCTTTCATGATGCAGGATACCACCGACTGAAATACCTCGGTTTTGATGTCCGGCCACGACCGCTCCAGTCCGCACCGAGAGCTTGTTTTGGTGCCCGGACGGTTGTAATATTGCAACCGGGAAAGACCCGTCCTCGAAAGCCGTAGCGGAGGTTTTTCAAAGTTTTCACAAAAAATTTCCGCCGCGGATTTTTGTTATCGCCAGATAACAGCGAGCTGTACCTTTGTCGGACAAATGCCAATTTGTCCGACAAAGGTACAGCTCGCCCTGCGAGGCCGGTGTCGCTCCCCTGTCGCGCCCCTTTTTTAAGCCATATATGGATACCGACCGAAAACTGACAAACGGGATTATTTTATCTGCTGAACTGAATCAGAGATTGACTGCTTGAATATTCCGATTAATGCATGTCTTCCAAAAAATCCAATATTTCCCGGCGAATCTGCCGGAATCTGGACACTGACGTGTCGTACCGGTCGAAATCGAATATGATCGCATTGACGAAAGCCTGTGCACGGATCGAATCCCGGGCCTCAACCATTTTCAGCAGGTCGTAGTCACGGATGCCGTCACGCATGGCTGCCAGCCGAATCGACGGGTAGAGCTTACGGTAACCGGGGTAGACGATATGCGAGTCGCCGCCGGGCCAGTCATTGGCGGGGGCGGAAACGTCTCCGAAAGGATCGCCGTTCGCTCCCCATGCGTTGAAGCCCCAGTGAAGGTATCCCGGAGAGTCGTATTTGTAGTTTATCCAATGCAGCAGGCGTGTCTTGATGAGCGGCAGTGTTACGTAACGGTTTGCGAAATTCCCCCGGGGATACATGCAGGTGTAGAACCAGCAACTATGTCCGGCTGGCATTGTTCGATAGATTTCCCATACGAATTCGTCGAGTTGTGGCACGAGGATGTCGATCAGCGCCGGGTCGTAGGACGAAGAACGGTAAGCTTCGATGATTCGGATGTCGGGGGCAGCCTGTTTTACCTGGCGGGCCAATCCTTCCCAGGAGGTCTTATTTTCGTTGAGCGGTTCGTCGGCAATGTGTTGTGTGTAGATGTCGAGCCAACTGCGGCCGCTTCCGTCATCGATCATTCTGGAACGCAAATGCTCCTGCAGAGCCGGAAAATACGCTGCGATGTATCGTTGCACGCGCGGGTCGTCATGGGGCAGACGTTGATAAACATAGGAGCCCTTGCCGTCGGGGACCGGTACGTTGGCCCAGAAAGGATCGGTCCACCCGTTGCGGGACCGCTTGGCGAAATGGTTGGCCTCAATCAGCCGTACGTCGGCGTGTCGGAGCAGGAATTCGATCGTTTTGTCCATCCGTGAGAAATCGAACGTCAGCCCTTTGCCGTCGGCTGTCGGAACCGGCGTTCCCGTTTCGTAGAGCAACCAGACGTTCTGACCATAGGCCGAGGCGGTTTCGACGAGCCGCCGCATACATTCCCAATAGGCCGGTGAATCGTCCTCCACGGATTCGTTGTCGTTCATGAAAGAGAATTTATCGGGGAAATACCAGTTGGTAACCAATAACGACTGTTCGGGAAGCGTGACCGGATAAACTTGTATGGTGAATTGTCGGTCGGCAACGATCCGCTTTCCGTTCTTTAGCCCGGAAATGCGTACCGATCCTTCGTAAAGCCCCGCTTCGGCATCGGCCGGAATCGGAATGTCCAACCAGAGCAAAGCTGTCCCGCCTACGGCGATAGATACGGTGGTGTCGGTCAGAATGGGATCGGGATATTCTCCGGACGGTGATTGCAGGGCATCGGGGGCCGCCGGCACGTAGGCGTGGGAAGCCTGTACGTTCCGGACCCAGCCCAGAACGGCTTTGTCGAGCGAAGTTCCCTGCTCTGTTTTAAGACTCCGAAGGACAGGAGTCATTGCCGCTACGGAGTCGTCAGCGGAGATAACGAATTGCAGAACGGCGTTCTCGCCGCGGGCCACGCGAACGGTATCGTCCCCGGCAGGAGGGTAAACGATTCCGGGAAGAACATTGGTCAAAGGATCGATGACGCGGATCGTGAGTCCGCTTTCACTACAGGCTACCGGTAGCATCAGGAGTGCAGGGCAAAGAGTCCGGATCGTCCGGTTGACGAGAAGTCGGAGCGGGGAAATGTTCATTTCGGGTTCGGTTTGAATTCTTAATTGCATTGCGGGAAAACAGTAAGCCGGAGTTCCGTGCATCCGTAGGGAATCAGTTCGAGATATTCGATACGGTCGGATACGGCGCGGGCTATCCCTTCGGCCGGAAGGCGCGGCGTGTAGCGTCCTTTTTCCAATTCCCAGTCGATCGGTTTGACGGGAACCGAGATTTTCACGGGCGTATGTTCCGGATCGAACGGATAGCTTCCTGCGGCTGCGGGTTTTGTCCGAATGACCTTCAGGGGTATGACCGGATCGGAGCAAAGGGCATAGTTCCAAGGTCCGGCAGGCTCGATGCTCCAGCATTCGAATTCGGGGTTGCCGGGAACTTTGCCGTTCATATTCGCATAGACCGTCCGGTCGGCTGTTTTCCGCTGGGGAACAGGATAGGAGAAGAGCAGAGGTCCGCGCTGCACGTAGATTCCCTGTCCGGGAACGGTGTTCATGACGGGTTGCATGCTGAGACACAACCGAATCCGGTCGCCGTTCCTGAATTTGCGCCGGAGGGTCACGAACGTGCCGGCGGGACATGCGTCTCGCCACAGTTTGCCGTTGACATATATTTTGGCATCCCTGCACCATGCGGGAATGCGCAGCAGAAACGGGATATCCGTCCTCTCTTTCAGGCCGAAGGAGAACTCGATCTCCCCGTCGAACGGATAGGAGGTCCGCTGTGCGATGTGGCACTGTCGGCCGTTCGGCAGGTCGAACGTTGCAGCCGAAGGTCCGTAGAGCGCAGCGGCAATAGAGCCGTCTTTCCCGCGTAGCCACATATGTGCGACGTAATTGGGCATGAAACGGTGAACGTTTCCGGCGCAGCACTCCGTTTCATGCGTCGGCCGGAAAGCCATCCAGGTCGAACCGTGGAAGAATTCGTTGTGATTTGAACGCCCCGTTGCGATTACCTGATTGACGGACGAGAAATACTGCAACGATCGGAAATCCTTGGTAACGGCTCCTAGTCCGGCATTGAATACCGCTTTTTCTATTTTGTCAGCCCACCGGACTTCGCCCGTGGTCAGGAGAAATTGCTCCAGCGTCCAGGTGTAGTCGGAAATGTCGCAGGTTTCGTGACTGTTGATGACGTTCCCGTTTCCGACGAGCGCTTCCGCACTGGCCGGAACGCCGTCGGGGAGCATGTGGTCGCGGGTGAGCTTGCGTTCGGCGTTGAGTGCAAGGTCCAGGTAATATCGTTTGCCCGTATAGGCATAGAGCAGCATCGGGAGTTTCAGTTCTTCCATGCAGGTGACGCCATGCATGACGAACCGTTCGTCGCCGGCCGCGACTGCGGGCGTCAGGTCCCCGAATTTTCCGCCATTGTAGGCTCTCTCGCAAATATCCAGCAACTTCGCATTGCCGGTTTTGCCGTAAGTCCACAACATTCCCTCGATGCTGACGATGTTGCGCCATTTCTCGACCTGCTCCTGCGTAAAGTTCATGTAGTGCCTTTCCAAGGCTGCGGGGATCGCCGGATCGCCCGTGCGCTCGTAATAGGCTTGCAGCACCCGGAAGTAGACACACATGGGCCACATCGACTCAATCGCTTTGTTGCCCAAAACACCTGTGGACGATGCGTTGGCCAGCGTGTAGCGAATCCCCTCCTCGGCTTTGGCGATCATCTCCCGATCACCGAGCAGGTAACCCAGGCGGAGCAGACCGTCGGTGTAATAGGCTGTCTGCTCGTAGCGCCACCAGTCGCTTCCGTAGGTTTCGGTGTTACGTCCGATCTCACCCGCCCAAAGGCAGGAGTCGTACGGATAGGACATCGCCTCGGGATGTCCCGTAAGTCCCGTTTGTTGGCGGTGGAGGAATTCCTCGATCCAGCCCTGCGGCTCTATGCAGCCGATCATGCCGCCCTGAAACTGGGCATAAGGGGCCTGGGCGTTCGTCGCGGTACCGACGAGGCAAAGTGCAATAATTGAAAACAGCTTCTTCATGCGATTTCTTGACTATTTGTATTTTTCGACTCTTGCATCCCGGATGACACCTTTCCAGTCGAGCCCGAAAGCGAAATCATATGTATTTCCTTCCGAGTCCGTATAACAAACCATATCTCTCGGAACGTCTTCATGCTGCTGTTCCACGGTTTTCATGTCTGCGGGCAATTGCATCGGCAGAAGTGCCGACGGTTCCCGCCGGCCGGAGATAATATCCAGCACGGCCTGACGCTGTACCCCGAAAGCAAGCAGTATGGCATCGGCCGAAGGTTCGAATTCGGCCGGAACGAACGGTCTGGTCGTGGAAACGACAGCCACGACGGGCTTGTCTCCCATCTGCCGTTTCGTTCCGAGTACCCGTTTCAACTCTTCCCGGTTGGAACTCCGGACGGTTTTCCCGCGGTAACTCCGGTCGATGGACGGTTCTTTCGGGTCCCCGCCGGCAATACTCTCGGGGCGTGCGTGGCGGGCCGTGTAGTCGCCGTATTGCAGGCTGATCGGGACATAACCGTTGCCGCCCTTTTCCCGATCGGCCGCATCGTATCCGCAGCCTCCGTCGGGTTCGTCGATAAAAACGATCGCGAAGTCGGCATTTTCGGGGCTTTCTGCCAATTCGTAATATTGTTTGACCAAAGAGGTGTCTACAGGTAGGCGGGATTGTCCGCATTCGGGCAGATATACGCTCCGGCGGGTCGATGCGGGCAGGGTTTCCGCTCGGTTTTTCAGCAGGACGACCGACCGGAGCTGCGCTTCGTAACCGGCTTGCATAAATTCCGGATTCCCGACCGTCGCTTCCGTCCGGTCCGGGTCTACATAGGGATTTTCGAACAGACCGGTCCGAAAAATATTGAGCAGCAACCTTATGGCGGAACGTTCGAACCGCTCCCGGGCAGATTTTTCGCCGAATTCGGCGGTCCACATTCGGTAGGCTTCCAGCACGGGACCTTTGTCGTTGTTGCCGCCGAACTGGTCTACTCCGGCTTTGAGCGCTTCGTAATGCCGCTGCGGGATGCTCAATGCCTCCACTCCCCAGCATTTGCCGTCAGCCTCCTCGATGCTGGAATAGTCGTGCGTGATGCCCCAATCCGTGCAGACGACGCCGTTGTATCCGTATCTGTTCCGCAGCAGATCGGTGACGATATATTTGCTAAAACCGTTGCCGACCTTTTTTCCCGAGGGGTCCACCCCGTGGGAAACCGTATAATAGGGCATGACGGCTGCGGCCTTTCGTGTCTTGCCGTTGAGGCGGAAAGCTCCTTCCACAAAGGGCCGGATGTGTTGCTCGAAATTTCCGCCGGGGTAAACAGTGTATTTCCCGAAGCTGAAATGGGCATCCCGTCCGCCTTCTTCCGGGCCGCCGCCCGGCCAATGTTTGACCATGGCATTGACGCTTTCATACCCCCAGCCGTCCGCAATCTCGGCAGCTCCGACGGAGGTCTGGAATCCGTCGATATAGGCCCGCGCCATATCGGTGTCCAGATCGGGGTCTTCGCCGAAGGTACCGTAGAACCGGTTCCACCGGGGTTCGGTCGCCAGATCGATCTGCGGCGACAGCGCTGTGGCGATACCCAAGGCGCGGTATTCGGCGGATGCGATCCGTCCGAACTTTTCGACCAGTTCGGGGTCGAACGTAGCGGCCAGCCCGAGCGGACTGGGCCACAACGAAATCTTTCCTCCTGACCCTGCGTTGTATTCGGCCCAGGCTCGGGTTTCATTCCGGGGATCGGAACTGATATTGACCGGAATGCCTTGTCCGAGGCCTTCGACGAAGGCCTGCATGTTGTTGTTCCATTCGGCTGCAATGCGGGGACTTTCAACCCGGACGACGAGCACGGCCCGGAGATTGTCGTCCCGGAGGAACTTCCGCTGTTTGTCCGAAACAGCCGAGTGGGGAAGTCCGCTTTCCCGGAGCGAGGTCCCGTTGTAGGTCGAGGACCAGTAACCTACCGAATCCGTCGGGACGGCCTGATGGGAACTGTATAACATCAATCCGGCAATCTCTTCGACGGAGAGTCGCTTTGCAAGGTCTTCCGCCCGTTCTTCCGGGGTGTACCGCCAATCTTCGTAGCAGTCGAGAATCCCGTTTCGGTTCAGGTCTTTGAAAGCGTATCCGTCGGAATATAAGATACGGACGCCGGATCCGGGGAAATAGCCCAGAGTCTGTCCTCCGTCTTGCCGAATCAGACAGTAGGTGTCATGCGGCTCGACCGTCCATTTTCGGCCGCAGGCACAGAGTATCGGCAACATAAACGCCAAAGATACTATTCGACGTACAAGATCTGTTTTTGTTGTCATATCGTTATCAGGGTCGGTTCGTTCTTTAGGGGACTTGGGAAAGCAGTTACAAAAGAATGAATTTTTATCGGCCGCGGGGTTGAATATTTTCCGGAAAGATTC
>OHDU01000172.1_pt1 | contig 13083 bp, 13 predicted proteins | sample 1567101 | NCBI WGS metagenome assembly OHDU01 (sample SAMEA3879511, study PRJEB24766) | human gut metagenome | biome: human-associated habitat; feature: feces | place: USA | collected 1985/1987 | reverse complement strand
TTGTAAACCTCATTTGCTTCGGGTTATCCTCCGGTCAGTCGATGATATGGTATTTCCTTAGTTTCTCATACAGGGTAGTCCGGCTGACATTGAGCAACCGGGCCGCCTTGGAACGGTTGTCACCCGTCTTTTCAAGGGTCTGGAGAAGCAACGCCTTTTCTTTTTCTTCTTCCGTCCACTGCGTTTCTTCTTCTTTAGGAAGGGAGATTTCAAGGTTCAGGTCTGAAACGGAAATCCATTGCTCTTGGCAGATGAGTACGGCTCGACCTATTACATTCTTCAGTTCACGGATATTCCCCGGCCAGGGATATTCCAGCAGTGCCGCCTCTGCCAGCCGGTCAAAGCCACGAAACGATTTATGGGCCTTGGCGCAAGTGAGTTTCAAGAAAAAATAAGCCAGAGGAAGGATGTCTTCCCGGCATTCTGCCAGTGTAGGAATCCGCAGAGTGAACTCATTGAGCCGGTGGAACAGGTCTTCCCGGAAGCGTCCTTCTCCGATGGCTTTTTCCAGATTCTCATTGGTGGCGGCAACCAGCCGGATATCAAAAGAGTATTCTTTCGTGGAACCTACCGGCTTGCAGCGTTTCTCTTGCAAGGCCCTGAGCAGGAGCATCTGTGTCTTATAGGAAAGGTTGCCTATCTCGTCCAGAAACAATGTCCCTCCGTTAACGGCACGGAACAATCCGACCTTGTCGCTTTCCGCACCGGTAAAGGCTCCCTTCTGATGACCGAAAAACTCGGAGGCGGCAAGCTCATCGGAAATGGCCCCGCAGTCGATAGCCAGATACGGCTTGTTCTTCCGATGGCTCCGGGCATGTATCTCGGCTGCAACAATGTGCTCCTTCCCGGTGCCGGAAGCCCCACGGAGCAGAACGGAGATGTCGGCACAGGCAATCATCTCTATCAGACGGTACATCTCATGGGCTTTGGGGCTTTCACCTCGGTAGAACTCCTGTTCGTTATCGTTTTTATCCAGTATCTCCGTTATCAGAGCCAGGAGATTGTCTGGCTGCACAGGCTTACACAGGTAGTTGATGGCTCCCAGTTGCATGGTTGTCACCGCATTCTCCACCTGTCCGTAGTTGGTCATGATCAGAAAAGGGATAGAGTAGTACTTCTCATTCATCCATTTCAGGAGCGAGGTGCTATTTCCGTCCGGCAGGCGCAGGTCTGCCAGTATTAGGTCGAACTCCTTTTGCCCGATGGCTTTACGGGCATTCGCAAGGGTTGCCACGCATTCGGTTTTCATCCCTTTTTTCACCAGCCAGTTGCTGATGCTACGGCTGAACACAATATCATCTTCAATAATCAGGATTGTTTTCATAGGCTTTCCTCCCGTATTTTTCAGCGTATACTATCAGTTTTTCCACTGCCCGGATGATGTCCCGCATTTCCATGGATTGTCTATTGGTCCACTCTGTCGCAGGTTCTGTCACCAGTTCCCGTAAATGAGACAAGGGGAAATCCAGACGGACGGTTTCCCATAGGGGCAGGTTCTTATGCAGGATGGAGGCGGCGGCCTCCTTGTCTTGTCGGTCTAAGGCAGCGGTTAATGCGGCAAGGTCTTTCCGGCTCTCTTCGATAAACAGGGCGAGCATTTCCTCCCTGTTGTCCTCTCCTGAAAGGATGAGTGAGAAATCGGGAGCATACTCCTTTCTGTCTTTTTCTCCTATCACTTGTGCCACTGTATTTATCAGTTCTTCCATAGAGAATGGTTTATGGATGCAGCCCGAAAAGCCGCCCGACAGATACTCGTTGTCATCATCCACCCGTGCCGTTACCGCTATGACGGGGATTGTCTTTGCGTTCTCCATATTGGATGCCCGGAGCAGTTCAAGTATTCCGTAGCCGTCCGTTTCAGGCATCTGTATATCCGTCAGCAGCAGGTCATATCTTTGTGACCGTAGCCGGGTAACCAGTTCACGGCTGGTCTGGCAGCAGTCGCACCGCACTCCGTTACGGTTAAACATCTCTTTGGTAATGTTCAGTTGCATCCGGTCGTCATCAATGACCAGTACGTTGATTCCATCCAGATGATAATCAGTAGCGATGCGTGTCTCATCCATCTGGGTGGATTCATCCGCCTCAAGGAGTGGCAGGAATGCGGTAAACGTGCTGCCTTCACCCAGTTTGCTTTTTACGGTAAGGCTTCCCTGCATCCCGGAGACCAGCCTGCTTGCAATGGCCAGCCCCAATCCGAAACCGGGAACATTACGGGCATTGTCCAACCGTTCAAAAGCTGTGAATATCCGGGTTGTTTCTTCCTCCGTCATCCCGGTACCGGTGTCCTGTACCGAGAAATGCAATTCTTTATTCCGGTATTCCGCTTGCAGGCGGATTTCACCTTGCCGGGTGAATTTAATGGCGTTGGAAAGCAGATTGTTCAGGATTTGCTGGAGCTGGGAACGGTCACCGCTTACTACCACATCCAGACCGGAAAAGGCGGTTGTCAGCCGCAGCTTTTTCTTTTTGGCCAGCGAACCGTAGTTCCGGGCTGTTTCGCTGAAAAGGGTCTCCAGCCGGAAAATCGAAAGGATGGGTTTGTTCCTGCCGGTATCCAGCAGGTAGAATCCGATCAGCGTATTGACCAGCCCGATCATGTAATCGGAAGAATGGAGTATATTTTCCGCATACTCGTCCTTGCGGCTCTTCTTTTCTTCCCCGGGGAGCAGTTCGGCGCATCCTTTGATAGTAGCCAGTGGCGCACGAAGGTCATGAGCGATGGTGAGCATCATGCGTTTTCTGGATTGTAGGAGCTCCGTGTTCTCACGATTGGAGGCTTCCAGCTGACGCTGATACTGGTTTATCCTGTTCAGATCCCGGTGGATGATAAGATACAGGAGGACGGTCAGCAACGAGATGAGGACAGCCAGCAGAGAGACCGTATGGAACGAGCGGTCGCGTGTGGAAATGAATTGCCTGTAACGCTCATCAAGCCGTATTCCAGCATCCGCCTCAAAGTCCCTGACAATCCGGTGTAGCCTGTGGTTCAGGTCCGTGTTGTTACTGTACAGGAGGTCCATCTGTTCCAGCAGCCTTTCCCGTTCGGCTTTCTGCATGTCGGTCACCTCCCTGTCAAGGGAGTGCAGCATGCTCGTGACAGATGTGGTACCCTGATGTTTACCAATGGACTGTCGCTGGCGTTCCAGCTGTTCCTTCTGCTGCAGATAGGCCGATTTTTTCCTCCCGGGCCTGATGAATGACCAGAAACCCTTCTTCGGAGTTTCCTCCTCCTTCTTTTTCTCGGCAGGAAGGACATCCGCCTGCTGGATATGGGACACGATTGCCGGAATCTTGCTGTTCACGATCTCGCCGGTCTTGCGCAGACGCCCGAACGTGTCCATGACCGTGTCTAACAACAGTTCCTTTCTTTCCAGCAGCAGGCATAACGAATCTATGCGCGACTGTTGTTCGGGAGACTTCACATACCTTTTCAGTGTCTGCAACATGTTACAGACACTGTCTTTTTTTGTGTGGTAGAGCCCAAGGTCGCTTTCATCCCAGACGCTGGCTGTTTCACCGTAAGTGGCCAGTCCCAGCAAGCCCGCGTATGTTTCTCCGGCCAGATGCCGGATACAGGCCAGTTCATGCTCATCCTGTCGCAGGCTGTTCCGCCTCGTCTGTTCCTTGCGGAAGATATGAATGGTCAGGACGAGCAGGAGAAGCAGTATGACATATCCTAAAAGGATTTTAAGTTTCAACCACATGGAAGTCTTCATTCTTATATTGGAATCCTACAAAAAGGCGTGTTCGCTCATATAAAAGGGAATAATAGAAACTTATGATAAAAGTTTATTACTGTTTCAAACCATTTGAGGATACCTCGCAAGTTTGCTATCACACAGTTGATCTTTTAATCTTTTTTTATGATGGAATAAGGATAAGAAATCAAAAGTTTTTAGAGCAAGAAGAGGGAGAAATAAAGATATATGAATACCCAAAAACTCCTAATATAACAAATGAGCAGAAACAGGAATTAGAAGAAGGAATAAAGTATGTAGCAAGAAATTATGGTTTATTCTTAAAACATTATAATAATGATGGAAATAATGGAGCAGGATTTGATGATGAAGATTTGATAAATGCACTAAAAGAAAAAGGAGAATATAAAAGGTATAAGTAATTTGAATTTATAATTTAGATAAAGGAGCAAAAGAAAATGAGTAATTTAGAGGATATACAAGATTTATTGGATAGGGCAAACAAATTTAGACAGAAATTACAACCTAGTCCTAAAATAAATAAGGAAGAATATTTTACAAATACTTTTCAAATAAACGATATAGATGGTGGCAGAGGAATAGAAATAGTAACATCAGGAAATATACAAGAAAAATGAAATAAGTTTTTCAAAAAAATTTTACGAAGATAATGTTTTTGTTACATTAAGAATAGAACCAATATTAAAAATATTAGAGAATTTAGAGCAAAGTCACAAAGATATTTTAGAATATGTTAAAGAGATAGAGAAGAAAGACAAGATAATAGATTTAATGGAAAAATATATAGCAGACATAGACAATGAAGATATATGTTTTGAAATAGAAAACAAACATTGTGATAAAAATATGGATTATGGAGAATGTGAAGATTGTATAAAACAATATTTTGAAAGAAAAGCGACAAATGACGGTTAAGAGCAATATTTTTTGAAAGGAAAGCGGAAGATGAGTGTAAAAGGTAAAATAAAAAAATAAACGAATTAAAAAAGATTAGTCGAGATGGCAAATCATAAATCATCACTGAAGAGAATCAGACAAGAAGAAACAAGAAGACTTCACAACAGATATTATGGCAAGACCATGAGAAACGCTGTTCGTAAGCTTCGTGCTACTACAGACAAGGCTGCAGCAACAGCAATGTATCCGGGTATCACAAAACTGTTGGATAAATTGGCTAAGACTAATGTAATCCACAAGAACAAGGCTAACAACCTGAAGTCAAAATTGGCTATCTATATCAACAAGCTGGCTTAAGTTGACTGTTACACAAAAGATATTACAAGGCTGGACTTTTTAGTCCGGCCTTTCTCATTTATACCTCTCTATTTACCTGCTTCCACACAAGTTTCTTTTCTGTGCTAAAAAGCTGTAAACTACCCGAATTTATCCGTTTGTTTAGCACCATATCCCGAGGATTTTCACTATATTTGCTCTGTTATTACAATAAGGAAAAAAGATTATGACTGAAGAACAGATTCACTCCAATAACGGGAGCTATTCTGCCGAAAACATCCAGGTACTGGAAGGTTTGGAAGCAGTGAGAAAGCGTCCCGCGATGTATATTGGCGACATTAGCAGCAAAGGGCTTCACCACCTGGTGTACGAGGTTGTGGACAACTCCATCGACGAGGCACTTGCCGGCTATTGCGACCACATCGAAGTCACCATTAACGAGGACAACTCCATCACCGTACAAGACAACGGACGTGGTATCCCGGTAGACTATCACGAAAAGGAAAAGAAATCCGCACTGGAAGTTGTAATGACCGTACTGCATGCCGGAGGTAAGTTCGACAAAGGTTCCTACAAGGTATCGGGAGGTCTGCATGGTGTAGGTGTATCTTGCGTAAACGCCTTGTCTACACACATGACTACCCAGGTTTTCCGTAACGGAAAAATCTATCAGCAGGAATATTCCTGCGGACATCCGCTCTACTCCGTCAAGGAAGTGGGCACAACAGACATTACCGGTACACGCCAGCAGTTCTGGCCGGACGATACCATCTTTACGGAAACAGTCTACAACTATGATATTCTTGCCACCCGCATGCGCGAGTTGGCTTACCTGAACGCAGGCATCAAGATTTCACTGACCGACCTTCGCGTAAAGGACGAAGAGGGAAATGCCAAGAAGGAAATCTTCTACTCGGAAGAAGGCCTGAAGGAATTTGTGCGCTACGTGGACTCCTCACGCGAACACTTCATGAACGATGTAATCTACATCAACACCGAGAAGCAAGGCACACCGGTGGAAGTAGCCATCATGTACAACACTTCTTATAACGAAAATGTACACTCTTACGTAAACAACATCAATACCATTGAAGGGGGTACCCACTTGGCAGGTTTCCGCCGTGCACTGACCCGTACATTGAAAAAATACGCCGAAGACAACAAGATGCTGGAGAAAGCCAAGGTAGAGATTGCAGGCGACGACTTCCGCGAAGGATTAACTGCCGTTATCTCCATCAAGGTGGCAGAGCCTCAGTTCGAAGGACAGACCAAGACAAAGCTGGGTAACAACGAAGTGATGGGTGCCGTAGACCAGGCTGTGGGCGAAGCCCTCACCTACTACTTGGAGGAACACCCGAAGGAAGCCAAGCTGATTGTAGACAAGGTGATTCTTGCCGCCCAGGCACGTATCGCCGCACGTAAGGCACGCGAATCCGTACAACGCAAATCGCCGATGTCCGGCGGTGGCATGCCCGGTAAGTTGGCCGACTGCTCCAGCAAGGACCCAGAAGAATGCGAATTGTTCCTCGTCGAGGGTGACTCGGCAGGCGGTTCAGCAAAGCAAGGCCGTAACCGTGCGTTCCAAGCTATCCTGCCGCTTCGCGGTAAGATTCTGAATGTGGAAAAGGCCATGTGGCACAAGGCATTCGAGAGCGACGAAGTAAACAATATCATCCAGGCGCTGGGCATCCGTTTCGGCGTGGACGGTGAAGACAGCAAAGAAGCGAACATTGACAAGCTGCGCTACAAGAAGATTATCATCATGACCGATGCCGACGTCGATGGTTCTCACATCGACACGCTGATTATGACGCTTTTCTTCCGCTACTTCCCGCAAGTTATCCAGCAGGGTTGCTTGTACATCGCCACTCCTCCCCTTTACCTTTGCACCAAAGGCAAGGCGAAAGAGTATTGCTGGACAGACCAGCAGCGCCAGAAGTTCATCGACACTTACGGCGGCGGTTCGGAAAACGCAGTACACACCCAACGCTACAAAGGTTTGGGTGAAATGAACCCGGAACAGTTGTGGGAAACCACCATGAATCCGGAAAACCGCATGCTGAAGCAGGTGCATCTTGAAAATGCAGCCGAAGCCGACTATATCTTCTCCATGCTGATGGGTGAAGACGTGGGCCCGCGCCGCGATTTCATCGAAAAGAATGCAACGTATGCAAATATCGACGCTTAATAAATAATAAATAACCAACCTCACATCTTACAACGAGGAAGCCCCGGACGGGCAGGATAATCCTGCTGACCGGGGCTTTTCCTTTATCCCTCTTCTCCTCCAAAGAAGAGGCCCGTCTCCGCACGGAAGAACTATAGGATTCCTTGTTTTTTCATCTCTTCCACTACCAATTCCAACTCTGCATACCAGTCCTCACCAAACTTACGGATAAGCGGCTCTTTCAGAAACTTATACACGGGCAGATTTTCCTTTTGTCCCAACAGCATAGCGGCTTTGCAGACATCCCAACGATGATAGTTCACTGCCTTATAGAGTCCGTAGTTCCCCACCCTTATCGGATAGAGATGGCAGGATATAGGTTTGTAGAAGTTGGTCCTACCCTCACGGTAAGCCTTTTCGATGGCACAATAGCAACAGCCTTTATCATCATAGCAGGTAAAGACGCAATCCTTGTTGTTCACAATAGAAGTCACCAGGTCACCTTCACAATCGGTATAGACCACACCTTGCTCCTCTATCACGGTACGGGCTTCGGGAGAAAGCTCGTCCCAAATCAGCGGAAGCACCTCTTCCAGTTTCTCCACCTCGTCCAGCTCTACGGGAGCACCGGCATCGCCCTCAATGCAGCAAATCCCCTGGCAGGCACCCAAGTCACACAAGAACTTCTCGCGCAAGACATCGAAAGAAACCACAACATCACCAATCTGTATCATAATCATTCTATTAAAAAAAGACGCGGATTATCCGGATTGCACAGACTCAACTTTAAGAGCATCCGTGGAATCCGTATAATCCGCGTCTAAATATTGTTACGGCCTTGACGCCTTACTTAATCAAATCCTTACCAGTCATTTCAGCCGGCTGCTCCATACCCAAGATATGCAGGATAGAAGGAGCTACGTCAGCCAATACACCGTTCTCAACCTTGGCGTCCTTGTTTGCAGTAACGTAAACGAAAGGAACGGGGTTCAGAGAGTGGGCAGTATTCGGAGTACCATCCTCATTCAGAGCATGGTCGGCATTACCGTGGTCGGCGATGATGATTACTTCATAATCGTTTGCCTTGGCAGCCTCAACGGTGTCTTTCACACATTCGTCGATGGCTTTCACTGCCTTCTCGATAGCTTCGTAGATACCGGTATGTCCCACCATATCACCATTGGCGTAGTTCACCACGATGAAATCGAACTTCTGGGTCTTGATAGCTTCAACCAACTTGTCCTTCACCTCGTACGCACTCATTTCAGGCTTCAAGTCGTAAGTGGCAACCTTCGGAGAAGGAACCAGGATGCGCTCTTCAGCATCGTAGGGAGTCTCGCGGCCACCGTTGAAGAAGAAAGTCACGTGTGCATACTTCTCTGTTTCGGCAATGTGCAGCTGGGTCTTGCCATTGGCAGCAAGATATTCGCCCAATGTGTTCTGTACATTCTCCTTATCAAAAAGGATATGCACACCCTTGAAGCTGGCGTCATACGGAGTCATGCAGTAGAACTGCAGGCCCGGAATGGTTTGCATGCCTTGTTCGGGCATATCTTGCTGGGTGAGGACAACGGTCAATTCCTTGGCACGGTCGTTACGGTAGTTGAAGAAGATTACAACATCACCTTCCTTGATGGTACCGTCGAAGCCACCGTTCACAATCGGCTTGATGAATTCATCCGTAACGCCTTCGTCGTAGGACTCCTGCATAGCCTGGACCATATCCGTAGCAACCTTGCCTTCACCGTTTACCAACAAATCGTAGGCAACCTTCACACGCTCCCAACGTTTGTCACGGTCCATGGCATAGAAACGTCCCACGATGGAAGCAATCTTGCCGGCAGACTTCTCACAATGGGCAGTCAGCTGCTCAATGAAGCCTTTACCGCTCTTCGGGTCGGTATCACGACCGTCCATAAAGCAGTGGATGAAGGTATTCTCGATGCCGTATTCCTTGGAAATATCGCAGAGTTTGAACAAATGGTCAAAAGAGCTGTGCACGCCACCGTTGCTGGTCAGTCCCATAAAGTGGATATTCTTGCCGTTTTCCTTTGCATATGAGAAAGCAGAAACAATTTCCTTGTTCTTCAGGATGCTGCCATCGGCACAAGCACGGTTAATCTTCACCAAATCCTGGTAAACAATGCGTCCGGCACCGATATTGAGGTGACCTACTTCAGAATTACCCATCTGTCCGTCGGGCAAACCAACGTTTTCACCGCTTGCCTGAAGCTCGGAATGCGGATAAGCTGCCAACAGACTGTCCCAATACGGAGTAGGTGTATTGAAAATCACATCATCTTTGCCTTGATCGCCGATGCCCCAGCCATCAAGAATCATTAAAAGGGCTTTCTTACTCATAATATTAATCGAATTTAATTGTATAATCTTTTTGTATGATACAAACGTTCTTTATAGTAGGAACCTGTTTTTGCGCTGCAAAGGTACAAAAAACAGCTGTTAAAGCGTACTGTTTCAAATGATTTATGTACTTTTGCCACGCTTAAAAAATAAAAAACAAGAAATATGGACGATTCAAACCCACGAACGTGCAATAGTATTCACCAATAAAACGAACGGAGACGTTGACTGCAATGCCTCTGTTCCAACCTGAAAGGAGGCAAACAATGAGAAAGTATCTCTACAGTGAAAACGGCTTCACTGAAAAGGCCGAATGGCAACCCAACTGCTGGGTCAACGTAGAATGCCCGGACAACGATGATTTCAAATTCCTTACCGAAGAGCTGAAAGTTCCCGAATCATTCTTGGAAGACATAGCCGACGTGGACGAGCGCCCGCGTACGGAAACAGAAGACAACTGGCTGCTGACCATCCTCCGCATCCCGATGCAGAGCAACCAACGCGGCGTGCCGTTCATCACCGTGCCCATCGGCATTATCACCAATGACGGAATCATCGTTTCTGTCTGCTATCACCACACGGAGCTGATACCGGACTTCATCCAGCACACACGCCGGAAGAACATAGTCGTCAACAATAAACTGGATTTGATTCTGCGAATCATCTACTCTTCCGCCGTCTGGTTCCTGAAGTATCTGAAACAGATAAACAACGACGTGGCCACCGCCGAAAAAGAGCTGGAGAAAAGCATCCGCAACGAAGACCTCCTGCAACTGATGAAGCTGCAGAAGACGCTGGTCTACTTCAACACTTCCATCCGTGGCAATGAAGTGATGATAGGACGGCTGAAAAACATCTTTCAGGACACCAATTATCTGGATTTGGAATTATTGGAAGACGTGGTCATCGAGTTGAAGCAGGCATACAATACCGTGAACATCTACAGTGATATTCTGACGGGAACCATGGACGCCTTCGCCTCCATCATCTCCAACAATGTGAATGCCATCATGAAACGTATGACAAGCCTCAGCATTACACTGATGATTCCCACGTTGATAGCCAGTTTCTACGGCATGAATGTGGACATCCACCTGGAGAGTTTTCCGCACGCGTTTATTTTCATCATACTTTTGTCGGCAATATTATCAGCAGTGACATTCGTATGGTTCAGAAGGATTAAGTGGTTCTAAACAGCATCATTGTCCGAAGTTCAGCGACAACTGCCCATCCCCCAAGAGATTAAACGTCAAGCGATGATAGGGTGTAGTACCCCGCTCAGCAATGGCGGCACGATGTTTCTTGGTGGGATACCCCTTGTTACGATTCCAGTCATAATACGGATATTCCTCGTGAAGGCGGTTCATGTAGTCATCACGATAGGTCTTTGCCAAAATGGAGGCGGCAGCGATGGAAAGGTACTTCCCGTCTCCTTTCACTACGGTAGTATGCGGCAAGTCCCGATATTTTTTAAAGCGGTTGCCGTCTATCAGCAGATGTTGCGGACGGACATTCAGTTGGTCAACAGCACGGTGCATGGCAAGAAAGGAGGCATTGAGAATATTGATTTTGTCAATTTCTTCGGGAGAGACGACGCCCACCGCCCATGCCAGAGCCTCTTTTTCAATCACTTCACGCAAGGTATAGCGTTGTTTTTCCGTCAGCTGCTTGGAGTCGTTCAAAAGTTCATTCTTAAAGTCCGTTGGCAGAATAACAGCAGCGGCATAGACCGCACCGGCCAGACAGCCGCGACCGGCCTCATCGCATCCTGCCTCTATCAAATCTTTATTCAAATAAGGTAATAACATATATATCGCTATCTTTGAGGCACAAAGATAAATCTTTTTGGAGGGAAACCGGACTTCTAAGAAGAATTAATTAAATTTGCAGAAACAAGACGATGCCATGAAGAAAAACCTATGTCTACTACTCGTATGTCTTCTGTCAGCAGCTGCCCCACTGCAAGCTCAAGACATGCAGCAAGCACAGAAATTGATTGACCAAGCACAGAAATACCTGTACAACAACCCCAAACAAGCTTCCTACTATGCAGCTCAGGCTTCTGCCTTGTTTCCCGAAGATGAGCCCAGTGAGGTCCGCGCACAAGCCATGATTCTCTACTGTCAAGCCGAACAATTGTTGGGGAACTTCGACCTAAGTATCAAGAATCTTTATGACACCCAAAAATATATCCATCCCACTAACAAAAAACAAATGGCACAACTCTGCTCCTTGATGGGGCGTGTATACAGCAAACTAGGCGATTACAACAAAGCCATTGAACTGAACGACAAAGCAACCTCCATCTTCAAATCCATCGGCGATTCCACCTCTGTGGCCGGATGCTATAACGAACGTGGAGTAATGCACCACTTCATGAGTGAATTTACCGTTGCCGAGCGTTTCTTCCAGCGTGCGCTGGCCATCAACCGTGCCCAACGAAACCTGAAAGAGATTGCAACCAACCTGAACAACCTCTGTCTGTACCGGGGAAATACGGAAGAGAAACTTTCTTTCATCCAGGAAGCCATCACCATCAACAAGAATCTGGACGCCCAATGGTCTCTTGGCGAAAACTATAACAACATGGGGAAACAGTATTACTATGACAAGCAATACTCCAAAGCCTTGGAAGCCTTGCATAAAGCCTACGAGTATGCCCACAACATCGGAGCCCGCGAACTGATTTGCGACAATTACGAATATTCGTCCATGGTATATGCAGCTATAGGTGACTATGCCCAAGCCTATAAATACCTGGAGAAAATGCAGCACCTGAGCAAAGAGCTACAAAGCAGTAACAAGCTGCGTAACATTGAGCAGGAAATCTCCTATAAAAGATATCAAGACCAGAAGCATGCCACTGAAATGCAGGAACAAATCTATGAAATAGAACTGCTGAAACGCAATCTATGGCTCTTGGGCAGCATACTTATTCTCGGTTTGGCTGTCAGTATCTTCTTATATAAATGGTATAAACGCAGAAAAGACCTGCAACTGATTGAAACCCGCTATCAGCTGGAACTCTCCGAACGCGAAGTATCCGAACTGAAACTACAACAGCAAGAAATGGAACTGAAAAACGTGCAGAGTGCTTTGGATGACAGCCGCCAGGAGGTTACCAGCTTTGCCGTGTTCCTAAGAAGCCGCAATGAGCTACTCGACAAGATACGTGGAATGATTAAAGAGGGTTATAAAATGGATAACCAAACACTCATTCCCCACCTGAAGAAAGTGAATGCCTTCATCAGCCAATATCAAAGCGGAGATAAGACAAACAGTAGCTTATTGCTGAATATAGAAGAAAAGAACAAGGAATTCCTGGACCGGCTCGCACTAAAGCATCCTAATCTGACGCAAGGTGAAAAATACCTAGCAACTCTATTACGCGTCAATCTGTCAACCAAAGAAATCTCCATGATAACCGGTACCATTCCCAAAACAATCAATATGAACCGGTATCGTTTACGCAAATCTTTGAACTTATCCACAGAAGAAGACTTGGTTGAATACCTTCAGAGTTTCTAAAAACGAAGCCAAAGAGAAAAGCTCTCTTGTAGATAGATCATATTAGAATATAATAGAAATAAAAAAAGACCA
>OHDU01000171.1_pt1 | contig 13094 bp, 10 predicted proteins | sample 1567101 | NCBI WGS metagenome assembly OHDU01 (sample SAMEA3879511, study PRJEB24766) | human gut metagenome | biome: human-associated habitat; feature: feces | place: USA | collected 1985/1987 | reverse complement strand
CTTCTGATGCAGAATTAAAAACAAGCCTGTCGCTGCTGATGAAAATGATGCAGGATCACTATGGGCGGCAGGTCATTCTTCTTCTGGACGAATACGATGTGCCGCTCGCAAAAGCAGATGCCAAAGGATATTATCGGCAAATGCTGGATCTGGTCAGACCGTTTATGAGCACGGCGGTCAAGGATAACAGTTCCCTGAGGTTTGCGGTTATTACGGGATGCTTAAAGATCGGTAAGGAAAGTATTTTTACCGGCATGAATAATTTTACGACGGATACGATTTCTGACAGCCGGTATAATGAATTTTTCGGCTTTACGCAGGCGGAAGTGGCGGCGTTTCTGGAGGATGCCGGCTGCAGCGGGCAGATGGAAACCGTGCGGACCTGGTATGACGGCTATCATTTTGGAAATGTGGATGTGTATTGTCCTTGGGACGTACTTAATTATGTAAAGAAAATGGTAACGGAGGGCAATGCCAGGCCGGAAAATTTCTGGGAGCATACGAGCGACAATGCGGTGATCAGAACCTTTTTGGAACGCACAGAGTTCGATGTGTCGGAAAAGTTTGAGACTCTGCTGGCGGGAGGAAGCGTACAGGAAGCGGTCAATGAAAATCTGACATATGATTCGGTTGCCGATTCAGAGGGGAATTTCTGGAGCCTTTTGTATCTGAGCGGGTATCTGACGAAAGTACGGTCAGAGGATACCGGTCAGAAGGAACGGACGGATGGCGTTACAGCCCTGAAAATCCCGAATGCAGAGGTAATGGAAATTTTCAGGAAGAGCGTTGTGGAATGGTTTTACCGCAAGGCGGCAGGAAGTAACCGGCAGGAGCTGTTTCGTGCTGTGTGGGACGGGGAGGACGGCAAGCTGACCATGCTGCTGTCTGATTTTCTGTTCGATACGATCAGTTTCCATGATTATGCGGAAAGCTATTATCACGCGTTTCTTGCAGGGCTGTTTGCCGGTTCGGGCTATATCGTGGAGTCCAATTATGAAAGCGGGCTTGGCAGGCCGGATCTTGTGATAAAAGACAGGGCCAGAAGGCAGGCAGCGGTAATAGAGGTAAAAGTGGCGGATTCAGAGGCAGGGCTGGAAACCGGATGCGATACGGCGCTGGGGCAGATTGCAGAAAAGCAGTATGCAAAAGGGCTGGAGCGCAGCGGGTTTAAGAAGGTTTTGTGCTTTGGGATCGCTTTTTTCAGAAAAGAATGTCTGGTAAAAACAATATGACAGAGGAAAGGAGCAGCTCCCCGGGACGGAAAAGCTGCTCCTTTTTTCGCATCTGCCTTTATTTTTCGGTTCCCATATGCGTTTATTTTTCAGAATACTTCCACGCCTTAGTCGTCAATCTCCCAATCCAGCACGGAGCCGTCCGCCGCGCTGATCTCAAATTCATATTCCACGCCGCTGTAAACGATCTTTCCTTCGTAAAGGAGCTGTCCGTCGTCGCGGTCCTTTTCAATGCGGATATGGGAATCGTCTGCGCCGGGTACTTTGGCGAGGGCGATTTTTTTTGCCTGTTCCAGAGAGATCCCTTCGCTTCCCGCCGTTTTTTTGCCGGCAAATTCGGTTTCGGAATCAAAGCTTAAGATCGAGCCGTCCGCTGCGTCGATGTCGTAATCATATTCCTTGGAGCCGGAGAAAAATTCCACCTCATATTCGAGCCGTCCGTCGTCATAGTCGCGGCTGACCCAGAGATGGGAAGCGTCCGCCTCTGCGACGCCGGCATGCTCGAGGGCGATCTGCTTTGCCGCCGCTTCGCCGATGTCTTTTGCGGAAGCAGGCTGGGAGGGAATGTCTGCGGCAGAGGCAGGCGCGGGCGCTGCCTTGGAAGCGCTGCCGCCGTCCGTTGTCCGGGCTGTCGTTTCTACCGGGACGGAGGCGCTTTTTGCGCCGGAAGCCATCAGCTCCTGGCTGGAAGTGATCGCCTGCGTAGGGGCGGCTTCCGACTGGCTTGCGCAGGCGGCGATGGTTCCTGCGGTTAAAAATGTTCCGATCATCAATGCGGTAACTGCTTTGTAGTTTTTGCGTTTCATAAAAATGTCTCCTTTCAGAAAAGCCCGTGGGCATTTTGTTTGTCTGTCGGCAGCAGGAGCTGTTTCCTGTCTGTGATTTAAGAATACCCGGCAAAGATGAAAGGAACATTAAAGAATTTCATTTTTTAAAAAATGTTTCGGGAAAGAGAAGGAGAATTCCGTTCCCCTGCCGACGGCGCTGGAAACATGGATCTGCCCGCCGTGCGCTTTTACGATCCAGCGCACCATGGAAAGCCCCAGCCCGCAGCCGCTTTTGGGCGCGCGGTCAGAGTCAGAGGATGAGCGGGAAGGATCTGCCTGATAAAAACGGTTCCATATTTTATCGAGGCTTTCCGGCGGGATGCCGATGCCGTCGTCGCGCACGGAGCCGGATATGAGATCTGCGCCGTCGGAAAGGGAAACGTAAATGTTTCCGCCCTCCTTCCCATAGGTCACGGCGTTTGCGATCAGATTGTCAAAAAAACGGATCATCATCGTTTCATCCGCCGTAAGGAAAAGCCCGTCAGGCAGGTCGGTATGAATTAAGATGCGGCGCTTTTTTGCGGCGTCAGCGTGCCCTTCGCAGACAAGTTCTGCCAGCATGGAAAGGTCAACCGTTTCCGGATGGAGGGCAAGACGGCTGCTTTCGGCGCGGGCGAGCATGAGAAGCTGCGAAATGAGGGCGGACATCTGCTTTGCCTGCGCATGGATGACCGTCAGCGCCTGCATCCGTTCTTCCGGCAGGGTTTCCGGCAAAAGCCCGTATTCGCTTTGGGACAAAATGACGGAAAGCGGGGTGCGCAGCTCGTGGGATACGTCGGAATTGAACTGTTTTTCCGATTCAAAGGAGGTCTGGAGCCGGTCCATCATGCCGTCGAAGGTATGCGCCAGCCGGTGCACCTCATCTGTGCCGGGCGGGATGTTTAAGCGGAGGGAGAGATCCTCGCCGGTGCTGATACGCTCTGCGGTCCCGGTCATTTTTTCGAGGGGAAGCAGGGCGCGGCGGATGATGGAATAGCCGACAGCGGCGGTCAGCAGGATAAAAAAAGGAAACAGGATCAGGGAGCAGAGCACGATGGTGCGCAGGGAGGAGTCGGCGGCGGAGGGCGAAAGGATGCCGCGCACCCAAACCGTCCCATATCCGGACACGGTCTGACAGGAATCGTAAACGTACCACTGCTGCCCCTGACTGTGAACCTGCTGCAGCTGATCCATGATCAGGACGGGCGCGCCGTGAAAGGTGGACGGGATCCTGCCGTAAATGAGCGCGCCGTCGGAGTTATAGACGGACAGATAAACGCCTTCGCCCAGATAATTGATGTCGTCGTCAAATTCCAGAACGCCCTGTTCATATTCGATTTCCAGAAAGCTGTTTCGCACCGTGTCCTTCAGATGCGTTTTTGCGCCGGAGAGCAGGCGCCCGTTTGCCAGAAAGAGGACGAGAAAGAGCGAAACGAGCACAAAGCCTGTGATAAACGCGGTATACCAGAGAGTGATCCTTTTTTTGACAGACATCTGTTTCATGGCGTCTCCTTTAATACATAGCCTGCGCCGCGGACGGTGTGGATGAGCTTTGGCTCAAAGCCGTCGTCGATTTTTTTGCGCAGATAGCGGATATAAACGTCTACGACATTGGAACCGCCGGAATAATCGTAGTTCCAGATGTGCTGTTCGATTTTTTCACGGGACAGCACGATGCCCCTGTTGCAGGCAAGATATTCCAGAATGGAAAATTCCTTCGCGGAAAGCTGGATGGGAGTGCTGCCCCGGGTAACGGTGCGGGCGTCGCAGTCCACGGTCAGGTCGGCGATATGATAGCAGCTGTCCGTCCGTTCTCCGAGACGGCGCAGCATGACCCGGATGCGGGCGAGCAGTTCTTCAAAGGAAAAGGGCTTTGTCAGATAGTCGTCCGCCCCGGTGTCAAGGCCGTTTACCCGGTCGGAGACGCTGGCTTTTGCGGTCAGCAAAAGGACGGGGGTACGGAGCCCTTTTGCGCGGATGGCGCGCAGCACTTCGACGCCGCTTTTTTTCGGCATCATGACGTCTAAAACGGCGGCGTCGTATTCCGTCATGGAAAGGCAGTGCAGCGCCTCTTCGCCGTCGAGGCAGGAATCCACCGTATAGTGGTTTTTCTCGAGGGTTTTGCAGATAATATTGTTTAAATCGGGTTCGTCTTCAGCGACCAACAGGCGCATGGCTCAGACCTCCTTGTATCCGTATGGTTTGCAGGGAAATGATGGAATCTCGTCAGCGGCTGGATCCGCGCAGGCTCTGCCCGGCAAGCGCCGGTACAGCGGATTCCGGGCTCGCTTACAGAGAATTTGGATCAGGCGGCGCAAGCCCCCCCTGCACTTTCAGTATACCGCCAATGCGCAGGATTTGCACTTGGAAATTTTGTATTTTGGCGGTTGGCGGAAGCGCTCCGGTTTGGAACGGGTACGGCGGGCACAGCCTACGGCGGACGCGTTTGAGCGAAGGGAAATTTCCGGATTCTGCGGATTGGACGGCAGGATGCCCGGGACTTGTCTGAGCGCGGCATAAGCCGCACGAGTTTGACCGGGCGTCCTGCGCCCCGTCCGGTCCGTCAGAATCGCCGGAAAATTTCCGGTGAGCGAAACCGCAGTCCGCCGTAGGCTGTGCCCGCCGTACCCTCTCCGAATAGGGGCGCGGGCAGGACATAAGCCATACAAATTTTTCCGAAAAACATCTGCCCCGGTACTTGTTTTTTAAGGGCGTTCTGCTATAGTTAAGAGAACAGGCTTGCAGAAAAAACGGGGGCAAAAGAGGAAGATGAAACAGTTTCTGAGCAAAAAATTTGACAGTCCGTTATTTGACACAAAACAGATCTTTTCGATGCTGACGCCGCTGATCATGGATTCGTTTTTCGTGTGCGCGATTTGACGACGGCGATGATCAGCTCGTCCAGTCAGGATTCGGTATCGGCGGTCAGCCTTGTCAGCCCGCTTTACATGATGATCTATGCGGTTTACAACGCGATCTCGGCGGGCGGTACGGTCGTAGTGGCGCAGTTTAAAGGAAAGGGTGACACGGAGCGGATGAAAAAGGCGGCGGGGCAGCTCATGGTCGCCACGCCGCTGTCCGCCGTCATCGCATGCGCGATCCTTGTGATCTTTGCGGATCCTCTGGTGCACGGGCTGTTCGGGGGCGTCGGGGAAGAGGTGCTTGCAAAGGCGGAGCAGTATCTGGTGGGCATCGCGATCTCGATGATCTTTCTGGCGGTGTACATGAGCGGCTTTGCGGTATTCCGCGGGCTGGGGGAAACGAAGCTGTGCCTGCGGCTGACGATCATCATCAATCTGCTGCATTTTGTGGCGAGCTTTGTCTTTATCAACGTGATGCGCCTTGACATCATGGGAAGCGCGCTGGCGCTGAATCTGGCGCGGTTTGTAGGGGGCGCGGCGGCGGTCTGGATGCTCCTGTCTCCAAAAAGCATCCTGCGGGTGGAAAAGCGCCATGTTTTTCCGCTGGATAAAAAAATATTGAAGGAGATTTTCCGGATCGGCATTCCGTACGGGATGGAGCAGCTTTTTATGAACGGCGGCTCCATGATCGTCCAGATTTATATCGCGCGGCTGGGCGCGGTGAGCGTGGCGGCGAATGCGGTTGCAAACTCGACGTTTTCGCTGTTTTATGCGGCTCCGGGCGCGGTGGCGACGCTGGCGGTAACGGTGATCGGCCAGTGCATCGGCTCGGGGGATAAGGAGCTTGCGCGCCGCTACGGAAGGTCGATGGTATGGCTGTGCACGGCGCTGACCGTCGTTTCCCTGATCGTGGGGCTGCCGCTCATGCCGCTGATTTTAAAAATGTATCAGGCGCCGGACAATACTGTGGCGATGATTTACAGCGTGCTGGCGATCGCGGCGGTGTGCATGCCGTTTTTCTGGCCCGTATCCAATACCCTGCCTGCCGTCATGCGGTCGGCGGGAGACGCCTCCTATGCGTCCTATTTTTCGCTGGTAACGATGTGGGTTGTAAGGGTGGCGCTTGGATATGTGCTGGCAGTCTGGCTGGGGCTTGGCATTCAGGGCGTGTGGATCGGCATGTGCGCAGAATGGGCGGTAAAAACGCTGGCGTTTTGGAAGCGGTTTCGCGGCGATAAGTGGCTTGCCCACGAGCAGGACATCTAAGAGGCAGCGCGTCCGGCGCAGCGGTGTGTCAGGGCGCGCTGTGGAAGGCGCGGCTTTAGAAAGGGGACAGGATGCTGGGAGACAGGGAAAAATTTTTGAAAAAATATGCGGTTCCGGAGGAGCTGTTTGAGCAGGCGGGCATGGAATGGGAGGAGCTGTGCGCCATCGCGGAGGATTACGCTTACCGGGTGGACGGCTTTTACATGATCCGGGATATGTTTTTAAAGGAGCTGATCGAAAACCGCGAGGAACAGACAGGGCTTCATTCTTACCGCACCCGGATCAAGATGCCGGGGCATCTGGTGGAGAAGATCATCCGCCGCCGGGTGGAAAACCGGGAAAAATATAAGGATCTGACGCGGGACAACTACCTGAAATTTGTGACGGACATCATCGGTTTTCGGGGGCTTTTGCTGTACCGCGAGGACTGGGTGGTGTTCCACAAATATCTGCTGGAGCACTTTGAAAACAGGCCGGAATGGTATATAAAGGACTGCGTTGCAGACTTTGCGGAAAGCCGCGACCGCTATATGGCGGAAGCGCCGAAGGTGCATATGCGGCCGGGGGATTTTGCGGATATTTACGCGGACTGGATCCCGAAGGAAAATATTTACGACCAGAAATATTACCGTTCCGTGCACTATATCCTGAAATACCGGGGCGTGTATGTGGAGGTGCAGGTAAGGACGCTTTTTGAGGAGGGCTGGGGAGAAATCGACCATCACATCCTGTATCCTTACAAAAAGAAGGATCCGATGCTGGCAGAATTTTCGGAGCTGTTAAACCGTTTGTCCGGGATGGCGGATGAAATGGCATCCTTTTACAGGCGGCTGCAGAATGTGCCCGGTGAGGGCTTCCCGGATAAAAAGAGCATGGTGGACGGCGATTTTATGCGGGAAGAGGATGAAGAAACGGACTTGTAAAAGAGCTTTGGCGGGAGTAAGATAAGGGTACAAAGGCAGACGGGAGGGGACGTTTCACTTAAACGAGACGGTAACGGGGACGATCATGGCGGCGGACAACGTGCTGGCGGTATTTTTACTGCCGCTTTTGGGGACGCTTTCGGATAAGGCGGACACGCGCTTTGGAAAACGCACGCCGTTTATTGCGGCAGGCACGGCGCTGTCGGTCGTTTTGATGATGCTTCTTCCCATCGCGGACCGCACGGAAAATTTTGCCCTGTTTGTGGGCGGGCTGTTTTTCCTGCTGATCTCGATGGGGCTTTACCGGTCGCCGGCGGTGGCGCTGATGCCGGATCTGACGCCCAAGCCGCTGCGCAGTCAGGCGAACGCGGTCATCAATCTGATGGGCGCGGTGGGCGGCATTTACACACTGGGGCTGATCAGCCTTTTGTTAAAGGGCGGGGAAAAGCCGGACTATATGCCCGTATTTCTCGGCGTTGCCGGGCTGATGGTCGTTTCGGTCGTTTTGCTTGTGCTTACGGTACGGGAAAAGAAGCTTTCCGGAGAAATCGGGCAGGAAGAGCCGGAGGAGACAGAAAAAACGGCGGGGACAGAGCAGACGGGCGGGCTTGCGCCGGACGTAAGGCGCAGCCTGCGGATGATTTTGATCTCGATCTTTTTATGGTTTATGGCGTACAATGCGGTAACGACTGCGTTTTCCAGATATGCCCGCACGGTCTGGGGCATGGAGGGCGGCGGGTTTGCCAACTGCCTGATGGTGGCGACGGTAGCCGCGATTCTGAGCTATATCCCGATCGGCGTCATTTCTGCGAAGATAGGCAGGAAAAAGTGCATTTTGGGCGGTCTTGTGCTCATGCTGGCAAGCTTTTTTGCGGCGATCTTTTTCAAACAGTACCATGTTTCGATTAACATCGGCTTTGCGCTGATCGGCATGGGCTGGGCGGCGGTAAGCGTCAATTCCCTTCCGATGGTGGTGGAAATGTGCGCCAGCCGGGATGTGGGCAGGTACACGGGACTGTATTATACGTTTTCGATGGCGGCGCAGATTTTTACGCCGATCTTGTCCGGGGTATTTTTGCAGTATGTATCGTACCGGACGCTGTTTCCCTATGCGTGCGTGTTCACGGTGGCGGCGATGGTCACGATGAGCATGGTGCGGCACGGGGACAACCGGCCGGCGGCCAAAAAGAGCCTGCTGGAACATTTTGATACGGAGGACTGAAGATGAAGAAAAGAACGGCAGCGGCGCTGACAGCCGCAGGAGCTTATCTGTACGCGGTTTCGCCGCGTCTGGCAGACCGCCCGGAGCGGATGCCGAAGGTTTACTATGCGCACAGGGGACTGCACGACAACATTTCGGACGCGCCGGAAAACTCGCTGGCTGCTTTTGAGAAGGCGGTTAAGGCAGGCTACGGCATCGAGCTGGACGTGCAGCTGACAAAGGACGGAAAGGTCGTTGTAGTCCATGACTTCAACTTAAAAAGGATCTGCCGCGTGGATGTGGACGTGGACAGCCTGACCTATGAAGAGCTGGAAAAGCTGTCGATCTATGGAAGCGATCAGCATATTCCGCTGTTTACGGACGTTTTGGCGCTGGTGGACGGCAAGGTTCCGCTGATCGTGGAGCTGAAATATAAAAACAGCCGCAGCAATATCTGCGAAAAGACGCAGGACATTTTAAACGGCTACAGCGGTGTTTACTGCATTGAATCGTTCCATCCGCAGGTGCTTCGGTGGTACCGTGAAAACTATCCCCATATCTGCCGGGGGCAGCTTTCGATGAATTTCCAGCGGGACAACGATTCCAAAGGGGCGCAGTATTATGTGATGCGCCATCTTCTGACGAATTTCTGGACGCGCCCGGATTTTGTGGCGTATGACTGCCGCGCGATGAACGCGGTGTCCAAGACGATCTGCCGCACGCTGTTTGGCTGCCCGGCGGTGGCGTGGACGGTAAAGTGCCAGGCGCAGCTCGATGCCTGCAGAAGCAGATTCGATTATTTTATTTTTGAAGGCTTTGTGCCGAAGGACTAAGCGGGGCTTTGTCCGTCTGAAAGGAGTAAAAACATGCACAATCAGTTGACGGAAAACGACATTAAGAAGATGGAGGAAGAGATCGAATACCGGAAACTGGTCGTTCGCAAACAGGCGCTGGACGATGTGAAGGACGCCCGGGCACAGGGCGATCTGTCGGAGAACTTTGAATATTATGCGGCGAAGAAATTTAAAAATAAAAATGAGAGCCGCATCCGTTTTCTGGAACGCATGATCCGGACGGCGGAGGTCGTTTCGGATGAATCCGCGCCGGATGAGGTTGGCATGAACAACCGGGTCGAGGTCTGGTTTGAAGAGGACGATGAGACAGAGAGCTACAAGATCGTGACGACGATGCGGCAGAATTCCCTCGAGGGGCTGATCTCCGGGGAATCGCCGCTGGGGCGGGCGCTTCTCCATAAAAAGGTGGGCGACCGCGTTTATGTGGATATGGGAAACGGCGCAGGCTATTATGTGGTGATCCGCGCCATTGATAAAAGCGCCGGGGAAGACGACGCGTTGAGAAGCTTTTAAGCTTTCGGGGAAGAGGGACTGCATGAAGATCATGATTACCGGTGCAGGCGGTTTTTTGGGAAGCCGCCTGCTTTCCTTTTACGGGGAAAAATATGAGGTGCGGGGAATGACGCACAGGGAGCTGGATATTACGGATGCGGCAAAAACGCTGGATGCGGTGGGGCATTTTTGCCCGGACGTGCTGATCCACTGCAGCGCGGTGTCCGATGTGGGGACGTGTGAAAGAGAGCCGGAGCGCTCGTTTGCCGTGAACGTGACGGGCAGTGAGAATCTGGCGGCGGCGTGCGCGCAGACCGGCGCAAAGCTGGTATTGTGCAGCTCGGATCAGGTATATTTTGGGAATGACGGCGCAGAAAAACGCAATTTTCATGAAAGGGCTGCATTTTTGCGCCCGCATCGGGAGGACGAACGTCTGGATCCGCAGCCGCTTTATGGTAAGCAGAAGCTTCTGGCAGAAGAGCGCTGTCTTGCCGTACTGCCCTCCTGCGTGTGCCTGCGGCTGACATGGATGTATGACGTTTTGACGTTAAAGGAGCGTGAGGGCGGGCGCAGGAATCTGGCGACCATATTTTTGGAAGCGATGGAACAGAAAGAGCCGATGACATTTTCGGAGATGGACCACAGGGGCGTGACGGATGTGAACCTGGTTGTGCAGAATATGGAAAAGGCGTGGGAACTGCCCGGCGGCGTGTACAATTACGGCAGCTCTGCCGGCGGGAGCGTGTATGAGACGATGTGCCGCGCCGCCGCCCTGTTAAAAGAGCAGACCGGGCGGACGGTCAGGATCCGGAACGTGTCTTTGGGCAGCCTGCGCAATCTGACGATGGATACGAAGAAAGCGGAGGCTGCGGGAATCTGGTTCCCGGAAACGGCGGACAGGCTGGCAGAATTTCTGGCAGCCTGTCCGGTAAATGAGAGTTAGGCATATGCTTTTTTGCCTGATTTTTCCCGCTTCCCGACAATGACGTCGATCACTGCCGACGACAGCGTTACCGTGATGAGGGAAAAGAAGATCTTCTCCACGGGGATATAGCTTAAAGAAAGCATCAGGACGGTAAAATCCGTAAAAAAGTATGCTTTGGAAAGCTTGACCCCGGTGAAGCGGCGGATGATGAGCGCCAGCGCGTCATCGCCGCCGGAAGCGCCGCCCCTGCGGACGATAAGCCCGACGCCGACGCCCACAAACAGCCCTCCGAGGATCGCCGCGGTAAGCGGGGAGTCTGAAAAGGACGGCAGAAGCGGCCCTGTAAACTCCCAGAACCGGTACATCAGGGCATAGCAGCAGGTGGAGAAAAAGGCATTTTTTAAAAATGCCGTCCCCAGAAGCTTCCAGCCCAGCGCATAGCAGGTCATGTCGAGCACAAAGGAAAAGACGCCGGGGGAGATCCCTGTCCAGTGGTTGAGAAAAAGGGTCAGCCCCAGAATGCCGCCTTCGGTGATCTGGCTCTGGCTGTGGACGTTGAATAGGCCGAACGAAAGGATCGCCGCGCCCAGAAGCATCGAACCGTAGTGCAAAAAAGTATCTTTATTTAATTTTTGAAAACGCAATTTCTAAAAATCCTCCGACTCTCCGGCAAGCCTTTGGCAAAGCTCCAGAAACGGCTCGCCGTATTTTTGATATTTGAGCTCGCCGACCCCGTGGACGGCGAGCATTTCTTCTTTGGTCTGAGGCAGAAGGACGCACATGGATTCCAGCGACTTGTCGGAAAAGACAAGGTAGGGCGGAACGTGCTGTGCGCGGGCGATTTCGGTGCGGAGCCTGCGCAGCTCTTCAAAGGGAGCGCTTCCGGAATGTACCGAACGCTTTCTGCCGTTTTTGTCCGTGCCGGGCGCATTCCCGGCATTGGCAGGCGTCTGCGTAGTTTTCCTTGCCGCCTTCATCGAGAGCACGGGGCGGAATTCCCCGGTTTCCGAAAAGAAGGTCAGTCCCTTTTCCTTCACTTTTAATATAGGAAACTGATCGTCTGTGACGACCAGATAATCCGTCAGAATCAGATAATTGAGCACCTGACGCAAAAATACGATCGTCTGGGATGCCTGGGAACCGTAATAATGGTTGGAATCCAGACCGAAGCGGAGCACCTTTTCATTTTTGCTGCCGCGCAGCGCATCGAGGATGACGTTGACGCCGTAGCGCATCCCGCTTGTTAAGACGCAGCCGATCAGGTCGTTTGCGATGGAGGTAATGTCCACCGTTTCAAAGGTATTTTTGCAGTTGGAGCAGTTGCCGCAGTAGTTGGAGCCGTATTCCCCGAAATAGCGCAGCATATAGTCGCGCAGACAGTCCGTGGTGTGGCAGTAAAACGTCATTTTTTTGAGGCGCTCCCGGTCGCGCTGCTTGACCAGCTCCAGCGCTTCTCCGGTCAGCTCGTCGTTGTCCCGGTTCTGTTCGATGAAAAACTGGTTTGTGATCACGTCCTGCCCGCTGTAAAAAAGGATGCAGTCCGCCTTTGCCCCGTCCCGTCCGGCGCGTCCGGCCTCCTGATAATAGCTCTCCATATTTTTGGGCATATTATAATGGAGGACAAAGCGCACGTTGGATTTGTCGATGCCCATGCCGAAGGCGTTGGTGGCGACCATGATCGGGGCCTCGTCATAGGTAAAAGCCTCCTGATTGGCGCGCCGCTCCTCGTCGGATAAGCCGGCATGGTAGCGGGTCGCGGCAAAGCCGTCTTCCAGAAGCTTATCGCAGACCTCCTCCACATTTTTGCGGGTGGCGCAGTAAATGACGCCGGAGCTGTCGGGATGTGCGCGCAGATACTCCCGGATGCCCCGGTACTTATCCTTGTCGTGGCGCACTTCGAAGTAGAGGTTCTGGCGGTCAAAGCCCGTGACGGTCACATGGGGGGCATTGAGGGAGAGCATGCGGATGATGTCCTCCTTTACCTCCTTTGTGGCGGTGGCGGTAAACGCGCCGATCACCGGACGGGAGGGAAGCGCCTTGATAAACTCCGGGATCCTTAAATAGCTGGGGCGGAAATCCTGCCCCCACTGGGAGACGCAGTGCGCCTCGTCCACGGCGACCATGGAGATCGGGACAGACGCCGCAAAGTCCAGAAAATCTTCGGTCAAAAGGCGCTCGGGGGCGACATAGATGATCTTGTAACGCCCTTCCTTTGCGAACGCCAGCGCTTTTTTATACTGGTTCCACGAAAGGGAGCTGTTTAAATACGCCGCGTGGACGCCCATCTGGTTGAGGGCGCGCACCTGATCCTTCATCAGCGAGATAAGGGGCGAAACGACGAGGGTAACGTCGCGCATCAAAAGGGCGGGAACCTGATAGCAGACGGATTTCCCGGCGCCGGTGGGCATGATCCCGCACACGTCCTGCCCGGAAAGCAGGCAGTCGATCAGTTCCTCCTGCCCGTCCCGGAAGGAATCATAGCCGTAATAGGTTTTTAAAATATCGTATTTTGTCTGTCCGTTTTTATCCATTGA
>OHDU01000151.1_pt1 | contig 14074 bp, 10 predicted proteins | sample 1567101 | NCBI WGS metagenome assembly OHDU01 (sample SAMEA3879511, study PRJEB24766) | human gut metagenome | biome: human-associated habitat; feature: feces | place: USA | collected 1985/1987 | reverse complement strand
ACCCGAGCAGATACGCCGCCCAGTAGGCAATGCCGGGAAAGATGGCCAAAATCAGCAGAATGCCGCTGAACAGAAGCCAGAAAATGGTATCTTCGATCTGCACCTTAGCCAAACGCACGCGGCGCAGAATATAGGTTGCGGTGATCAGGCTGCCCAACACAAGGCATACACGGATAATTGGCTGATCAAACATGGCTTACAGGCTCCTTTCCGGGTAAGGCGTTTCGGTGTCCCGCTTGCGGAACCACTGAATCAGCAAAATGGAGATGGACATTTTGACCATATATTCAATGCTGCGCCAAAAGGTCAGGTAGCTTTGACCGGCCTCGCGCTCGCCCATCGTAACTTGTACTTCGCGTACCACAGCGCCGTTTTTGATCAGGTAACTGATGGTATCCGGCTCTGGGCCATAGTTCAAATTTTGGGCAAATTCTTCCACCATGGCGCGGTTGAACAGCCGCATGCCGCTGGTGGGGTCGCAGATGGCACGGCCGGTGGTCAGCCGGATGGACCAGCTGATGATGTAGCTGCCCAGCATGCGCAGGCTTTTGGGCTTTTTTACCGTCAAAAAGCGGCTGCCAATCACGATGTCGGCCCCGCTTTCCAGCTCTTCCAGCATGGCGGCGATATATTCCGGTCGGTGCTGGCCGTCAGCATCCAGCTGCATGGCGCAGTCATACCCGTTTTCGGCGGCATAGCGCAGCCCGGTCTGGAATGCACCTGCCAGCCCCAGGTTGACCGGCAGATCGATCAAGCGGAACCCATGTTCCCGGCAGATGGCCGCGGTTTTATCACGGCTGCCATCGTTGACTACAACATAGTCATACTGCGGGTAGTTCTTGACAATGCCGTTGACGACCTTGACAATATTGGCTTCCTCATTATATGCAGGAATAACAATCAGCAATTTTGACATAACAAATGTTCCTTATCCACTTGCCCGGCAAACACCGGGCAGATGTCAGCTTTGGTTTATGATCCCCATCATTTTATCAAATACGGCATCCCATGTAAAGTGCGCGTACACATTGCGGTACGCCGCCTCGGCACAGGCATGGGCGCGGGCGGGATCATCCAGCAGGGTCTGCAGCCCGGCGCGGATGGTTTCCACCGTGGCGTCCTGTGGCTGGCCGGGCAGCACAATGCCGTGGGTATCGTCCGGCAGTAGCTCCTCGGTTCCAGCGGTACGGGTGCACACGATAGGGCAGCGGCAGGCCGCGGCTTCCAGCAAGGTGGTGGGAAAGCCCTCGGCATACCGGGTGGGCAGACAGTATACATCTGCCTGCCGCAGCAGCTGAACCACCGCATCATGCGGCAGGGCACCGGGGGTAACGGCCCCAAGGTCTGCCAGTTCCTGCTGCTGCGGACCGCTGCCAGCCGCCACCAGAACAACGCCCGGCAGCTGGGCCACGGCCTGGGCTAATAATCCGGCGCCCTTTTCGGGAATCAGGCGGCCCACAAACAGCACGATCTTACGGTCGCCAAGGTTCAGCTTGGCGCGCCAGTCTGGCGCGTGGGCGGCTTCCTGTTCCAAAGCAGCGGGGTCAACGGCGTTGGGCATGGTTCCTGCAGCCGTAATGCCAAAGGTGTGCAGCCAGCGGCAGGCAGCGGCGGAAACGCCATAGAACGGCGCGCCGGTGCTGCGCACCAGGCGGCAGGCAACCTGCTCATACAACCGCCCGCAGGCCCCCAGCAGGCCGTTGCCCATCGGCATGTATCCGGTGGAATGGTCAATAACCAGCATGGGGATACCGCGGCGCTTGGCCACGCGGGCAGCCCAGACGCTTTGGGTGTACATGCGGGTCTGCACCACGCAGAAATCGAGCTTTTGCGCCCAGATTTGCGCGGTCAGCGCGTGGAAGCGCGCCCCCGGCTTGATGACAGGAAAGCGCCCGTTCATGACAGGCCAGACGGGCAGGCGGTAAATTTCAATGCCATCCCCGTCAATTTCGTGCTCCGGCAGGTTGGGCAGAGCACTGGTAACCACAATGGCGCGGTGCCCGGCGGCAACAGTGCGGCGGGCAAGGTTCCAGGTGTAGCGCTCCACACCACCCACCGTGGGCAGGTACTGCGCAGAAAAATAACAAATCGTCATCGGGCAATCACCGCAAGCATGGCGTTCAGCAATACCCCGGCGTTGACTACGCACAGGCAGCAGACCAGGGTGCAGGCGGACGGTTTGCCGCTGGCAACCTGGACCCGGCGGGGCAGGCAGGTAAGCAGGAACAACGGCAGCACGGGCAGAAGATACCGCCCCTGGAAGCCGTAAACGGTCTGGTAATAGGTCGGGGTCCACACAAGGCAGCCGGCAAAGGCCAACGCGGCGCACAGCAGCGCGGCCAGCGCACACCACACCCGGTAGCGCCCCTGGGGCAGCCCCGGCACGGGAACATCCTGCGCCGGAACGGCGGCATACCACAGCAGCAGGTAGAGCGCCAACACCCAGAACCAGGCCAGGTCCAGCGAGCTGTAGCTTAAGCTGCCGCCCACAAGGCCGCGCACCCAGTTGTCAGCATCCTGCACCACGCTGCGTACCAGCAGCATAGCCACGGCGGGCAGATTGTGCAGAATGTAACCGGGGGTAAAGGTGGTCTGGTCTTCCTCGCTGGGGGTGCTCTGGCTGTCCCGCACGGTACGGACAGCTTCGATCTCTTTGATCAGCACATTGCGGTCCAGCGGGTAGCGGTCATCCTCCACGCCGGGGTAGATCTGGCAGGCGGAAAGCAGCTCTGCACATTCATCACTGCTGAACATGGACTTGAAAAAGTCTCGGCGGTCAGCAGTGGCCAGCCGTTCCCGGCACATTTCAGCGTCGGTGGTCATCAGGTCGCGGTCCAGGTAAACCAGGGAAGCCGCACTCATGAATTCATCATCGGTCAGGCTGGAATGCTCCACTTCCTCCGGGCTGAAGAAAAAGCTCTGGCCCAGAACGGCGGCGGTCACATCACCCTCCTGCAAGGCCTGCACCCAGAATTCCAGCTCCTTCTGCGGGATCTCGGTCACGCCCTCCACGCAGTAATACAGGCGGCGCACAAAGTTGGAAGCCGTGTTTTCGCGGTACTCGGCAGGCATGTTGGCAAACCGGTTGGAGGTTTTGCCGTCACCCGCGGCAGGGGCGGCATGCAGGGTACGATTGTCAGCTGCCTCTGTTGCTGTATAAGAAACCGCGGCAGCCGGGGTAGAACCCTGTGCGGAGGTGGTTTCCGCCTGGGTAGTCTGATTTTCAAACCCGGCAGAACCGGCCACCGAGGTGACCAGCACAGCGCGGTTGATGCTGAGCGCCAGCAGCACGCATCCGGCCAGATAAGCGGCTTTTTTGGTTGCGGCGCTCTGGCCAAAGCGGCTGTTGGGAATCAGCAGGAACAACGCTGCCAGCGGCAGGTAAACCAGTTTGGCCGGTGCCAGCAGGATGCCGAACACCGCCAGCGGCAGCCACAGCCGCACCGGCAGCACCGTGCCGTCCTTGCAGCCAAAAATCGCCTGCATGCACAGCGCAGTAAAGGCAAACGCCAGCCCCAGCAGCAGGGAATCCCGGCTGAAAGAAGCCGCCAGATGCAGCGTCATGGGCAGCAGGGCCGCCGCAGCGAATACCCGCCTGCCAAACGGCGCGGCTTTAACGGCCAGCGCCGCTAACAAAGCGAACACAATTAAATTTGCTGTGCGCCCCAGCATCAGCGCCGGAACAAAGCCAAGGTGAAAAACATATGCCAGGAACACCGCCGCCGCGCTGAACAGGTACAGCGTGGGATTGCGGTCAGTCTGCAGTTCTTCCAGCGCAGTGTGGCTGTCAAAACTGTCAGGGGTGGTGGTGAACAGATTTTCGCTCAGTTCCTGCCAGCTGAACACGGTGGTCTTTTCGTTTTGCAGCAGGGGGTCAAAGTCGTGCTCGCGGCGGTAGGTCATATCCAGCGGCACATTGCCCATCCGCCATTCATCCGGCGAGAGCGTGTTGGCCCATTTGCAGGCTAAAGTAAAAGACTGGTTGATGTGGTATTTTTCGTCCGGTGCGGCATAGGGCGGCAGCACAAAGCTGTACAGCATGCCAAAGCAGAGCACCAGCACAAACACCAGCCGGTGCAGCGGCATGCGGCCCCGCATGGCAAAATAAATGCCAAGGAACACCACAACGCTGGCCAGCAGCCCGACCAGCAAAAAGAACCGGGTCAAAAATCCGCCAATCTGTTTGTAAGTCACCAGCAGCGCCAGCGTGCCGTCCACGGCTTCGCCGTTTACGGTAAAGGTATCGTTCCACAGCACAGCGCCGTTGCTGCAGCCCACGGTCAACCGGCCGGAACCGGTATACTCCGGTTTCAGGGTCACGCGGTAGCGGCGGCCTGCGCTGCCGGTCACGGGGGTATCCAGCCCCATGCCGGTGTACTGCCCGGCCACAATGTTCGCCATATCGCCGGTGGAGCGGGCCAGCACCTCGCCGGTGTCGGCATCGGCAAGTTCCAGGTGCAGCTCACCGGTGGGCTGGCCGTTGCTGGTGCCAAACACAAAGGCCATGGCCAGCAGGTCATTGTCGGTATCAAAGGTCTGGGCAGCGCCGTTGGCTTCGTCCAGCTCGGCGCTGTACTGGCTGTAATCATCGCTGATGCGCTCCGACAGGCTCTTGTCATTGTTGGGGCGCACCGCGGCCAACCAAACCAGCACCACGGCCAGCAGGCAGGCAGCAGCGGCGCACAAGGCGGTGCCCAGCGGGCTTTTCAGAAAATCCTTTATTTTGCTCATACGGGCTCCTCCCGGTTTTGGTGGTTCAGCGTTCAGGGGGTGTCCAAAACAAACACCGGAATATTTAACGTTTCAGCCGCACCCATCAAATCTTTGCGCCAAAGGCTTTTTTAACGGCGGCAGGCAGGCGGCCGTCCCGCAGCAGGATCTCTTCCACCGTGCCGCGCACAGCGCCCTCGCCGCCTTTTTGGCGGCAGATGAAATCCGCCCGCCCCAGCACAGGGCCGGCAGCATCGGCCGGGCAGGCCACAAAGCCGCACAGAGCCATGGCGGTCAAATCGTTCAGGTCATCGCCGCAATAGGCAACATCCTGCTTGGTCAGGCTGTGCTCAGCCATAAACCTGCTCAAAAAGGCGGCTTTGTCGTGTACGTTCTGGAACAGATAGTCAATGTGCAGGTCCTGGGCACGGCGGCGCACGGCTTCACATTCGCGCCCGGTGCAGATCATAACCTGCATCCCTGCCGCGCGGGCCAGCACGATCCCAGCCCCATCCTTGATGGCAAACTTTTTCAGCTCGTTGCCGGTGGAATCATAGTACACGCCGCCGTCTGTCATGGTGCCGTCTACATCCAGAACCAAAAGTCGAATCATGGGCAAACCTCGTTATTTTGCGTATTCGCTTGGGGTGATAAAGGTCACATCCAGCCCGCAGGCTTTGATGGCACCTGCCATGGCGGTGTTAAACGCGGCTCCGCGCCCGGTGTGGGCGTGCAGCAGGCTGTCGGCATAGGCGGGGGTACCGGGCTTGTAGCCATCGGCCCCGGCCAGCAGCACGGCCTTGGCACCGCACAGCCGCAGCAGCCGCAGCAGCATCAGTACACTGTTGCTGCCAAGGGATGCATTCTGCACATCCGGGGCCGCCAGCCGGTCATAATTGACCGCCAGCGCCCCCTGCGGCAGCGGCCGCAGGTTGGAGGTGAGCACAACAGGGCAGGGCAGGGCAGCAAGGTCCAGCTTTTCAAACCGCTTGCTGTTGGTAAAAAATGCGTAATCCGGCTGGCAGAATTCCGGGCAGAAATTGGCCGAAACAATGCAGTCCGCCTTGGCGGCGGCTACAGCGCTGCGCCCAGCTTCCTCCGCCAGGCTGGCACCGGGGGCCAGCACCAGCACGGTCTTGCCGCCAAACGCGGTGCGCAGGGTATCCAGCGCGGCGGTGTCGTCAATGGCGCGGTTCTGGTATTCGCGGTACAGGCGGTCGGCATAGTCTTTATCGTATGCGGTGGCCTTGCTGCGGTCAAAACCGGCCAGAATATGGTTGATGTCCCGGTTGGTCAAATCGCCTTTGTCCAGATAATGCTCGGCGTAATCGCGGTGCAGGTTGTACCGTGCGCTCAGGAAGTAAGCCGGGGTGTAACCCCAGGCTGTCTCGCTTTTCAGCGGGGCGATATGGTCCTGGATGGCGTCCATCATCTCGTCAATGTCATAATGGCAGCCAAGGGTCTCGTTCATATAGTCGGCAATCAGCTCAATGGGCAGGTTGCCGGGAATGCGCCCCATGCCCATCAGGCTGCCGTCCACAGTGGTATCGCGGCCCAGGTGCTTGTCCAGAAATTCCTGCGCCAGGCAGAAAGAGAGCGCCATGTTCTCATGCAGGTGCAGCCCCACGCGGATATCCGGGGCCAGGTTGTGGTCCACCAGGCTGACGATGCGCTCTAAGTCACGCCGCCGCATGCTGCCGAAGGTATCCACAATGGAGAACTGGTACGGGTGAATCTCGTTTACCTGGTCTAAAATCCACAGCAAGTCTTTGTCGGCATAGCCCATAATGTTGATGGGGTTGATGGACAGCTTGTACCCGCGGGCCTTGACTTCGCGGGCAAAATCCATGCCTTCGCGGATATCGTAATCGTGGGCGGTAATGCGCAGCATCTCAATGCCGTGCCCCTCATAAGGGGACAGCTTGGCAATATCATAATTGGAGCGCATGGCCATGCCGCTGTACATGGTGCTGCCGGTGTGGGCAGGCAGCAGTCTGTTCAGCTCTTCAATGGTGTTGCAGACGGTCACATCGGGGTTGTAGCCATCCACATTGCGCAGAAAGCCCACTTCCACAATGTCAGTCCCGGCACGGGTCAGCGAGGCGATAATATCTTTGGCTGCAGCAAAGCCCCAGTTCCAGCTGTTCACATAGCCGCCGTCACGCAGGGTGCAGTCCAACAGTTTAATATCGGGCATTTATTCTTTTCCTTTCAGGATTTCGCTCACAAGGGCAAGGTCCTTGGGGGTGTCAACGCTCACAGTCTTGTACGGGCTGACGATGGCATGTACCTTGTGGCCGTTTTCCACAAAGCGCATCATATCGTTCTCTTCGGCTTTTTCCAGAATGGACTTCGGTGTTTCGTGGTAGAACGCCAGCGCCCGGCGGGAGTACAGCTGGATGCCGGTCACCTTCTCGTATTCAAAATCCAGCGTGCCTTTGGGGTAGGGAATGGGGCTGCGGGAGATCATCAAAATTTCCCGTGCAGCGTTGGTCACGACCTTCTGGTTGGAAAAATCGATCACATCCGCGGGGTGCTCCATCCGGTTGGTCAGCACGGCAACATAATACGGGTCCTCCGGCAGGGTATCCGGCAGAATCAAATCAAACGCCTTTACGTTGATCAGCGGCTCGTCACCCATGATCTGCAGATACAGGTCGGCTTCTACCTTGGTGGAAACCTCCCAGATGCGCCCGGTGGGGGTGTCATGGTCGGGGCTGGTCATGCAGTATTCCATGCCGTAGGTGCGGCAGGCTTCGGCAATGCGCTCATCGTCGGTGGCGATAAACACATCATCGAGCTTTTTGCACTTTTTGGCTTCCTGGTACACCCACCAGATCATGGGCTTGCCCAAAATATCCGCCAGCGGCTTGCCCGGCATCCGCGTGCTGGCATAACGGGCGGGAATAACGCCGATAAGTTTCATAGTAAGCAACCTCCTAAAAGAAGCATTGGCTCCCCTTTGAGGGGAGCTCCGGCGAAAGCCGGTGAGGGGTGGTTTTAAAAATCCCAAACTACAAACAAAAACAACAAAACCGCCGGGCGGCAAGTGCTTTGCTTGCTGCCCGGCGGCTTTTGGTATAGGGAGATATTTACTTGTCTTCTTTTTTCATGGCGTTCTTGCCGGTTTTTACGGCCTGTTTGGCGGCGGCTTTGGCGCGGGCGGTGGCTTTGGTCAGGCCAACGCGCAGGGAGGCCAGTGCTTCGCGGCGGTCGGGGACCATGTCCGGGAAGGCCCGCAGCAAACGGCCGGTGCCAAAGAACCGCTGCTTGCTCAGGCGGATGGTGGTATCGCGCAGGGTGCCGGCTTTGCCTGCCAGTTCGCGCAGCTGGTCACGCAGCTCGGCGGCGTTGGTGGCACCCTCCATGGCGGCCAGGGTCAGCTGCAGTTTCTGCTCATCCAGCAGGGTGTCCATCGTCATGGCGCTGGTGCCGATCACTTCGGTCAGGGCATCGCTGGTGGTGCGCATGGCTTTGCGCAGCTCATCAATGCGGGCCAGCTGTTTGCTGAAGCCGACAGCCTGAATGGCGGATACGATCAGATCCGCCAGGAACAGGCCGCCGAAAATAACATCCAGCCAGATCAGCACAAGGGTGGGGATAGCGGCGCTCGGCTTGCTGAGCAGCGGGTGAACCACCACCATCAGCAGCACGCTGCCCAGCCCCCACAGCAAGGAGAACTGCGGGCAGATGAACCCGCCCAGGTTAAAGCGATACATGGAATAGTCCCACCAGCGGGTGTGGAACATCTTGTACAGGATGTACCCGCCAACCAGCTCCACCAGCGTGGTGATGACCATGCCGCCGAAAAAGGCAACCAGTACGTTCTGGTACCATGCCATATCGCTGCTTGGCATGGTAAAACGGCCGAGAACGGCGATCATTACCGTCATGCCGCAGCCGTAAATGGGGCAGATCGGGCCGTTCAAGAATCCGCGGTTGACCAGCTCCCGCGTGGTGATGGCTGCATAGGCAACCTCCACGCACCAGCCCAGGAACGCATAGACGAAAAAGAAAAATATCGTATGCAGCAGGGCATAAGTGGTCATTCCTGTACCTCCCCGGCGGGGTCGGCTTCTTCTTCCGGTTCCAGGCGGCGGGCCAGCTCTTTGGGTTCCACCCAGGTCACGCTGGAATCCGGCCCCTTGCGGGCAATCAGCGCCTTGATGGGAATGCCCTGTTCGCTGAACATGCCCTCGTGCTCGGTGCGCAGGTTCCAGTCCGGCTCATTCTTGTGCAGATCAAAGGTCTGCCAGGTAATCTCGAACCCGGCAGCGGGAAAGTAACCCAGGCTGTCCCGGAACAGGTCATCGTCATCGGTCTTGAAGTAGATTTCGGAACCCTCCGACATCAAAGCGCGGTACTGCAGCAGCTGGCGCGGGTGGGTCAGGCGGTGCTTGTTGCTGCCAGCGTTTTTGCTCCACGGGTTGCAGAAGTTGATGTAGATGCGCTGCACGGTATCCGCCGGGCTAAACACGCCGGAAAGCCGCTCGATATCCAGCGAGGCGATCTTGACATTATCCGGCGGCAGCTGAGCGGCGGCGTAAGCGGCTTCCACCTTGCGCTTGGCCAAAATCAGAACCTTATCCGTGATATCAATGCCAAGGTAGTTGATATCAGGGTGCAGGGGGGCCAGCTGGCTCAAAAAGCCGCCCTTGCCGCAGCCAAGCTCCAGGTGCAGGGGCTGCTCCGGCCGGGCATACAGCTCATGCCAGTGCCCGGCATGGGTCAGCGGTTCGTGAACATGGAAATCGCAGGCCAGCAGTTCCGGTCTGGCATAGGGCTTAAAACGCATACGCATACAACAATACCTCACTCATGATAATTCACTAAAAAATTCTGGACATCGGCAAAATCAGTGCAGGCAAGGCTGCCCTGGCAAAAGCCGGGCTTGCCGCCGCCCCGCCCGCCGAACGCTTCATTCAGCGCCTTGCACACCGGGCGCACATCCCCGCCGGGCAGGCAGAGCGCATAGGCGAGGCCCTGCCCGCCGGAGGCTAGCACCGCCGTCAGCGCGTTGGTGCGGGCTGATACCGCCAAACAGATCCGCCGCAGTCCGTCGCCGTCCGCACCGTCACAGTGCAGCACAGCAGGCTGGCCGGGCACGGCGGCTTGGGCCAGTGCTTCGGACAATGCGTTCTGCATGGCGGCAAGGCGCTGCTTGAGGGCAGCTTCCGCCGTTTGCAGGTTTTGCACGGCGGGCAGCAGGCGACCGGGGGCGGAGCTTAACAGGGTGCCCACCGCGGCGGCATCCTGCCAGGCAGCAGCAATGGACTGATGCGCACGCTCCCCGCACACAACCGCCAGCCGGGTGCCGCCCTTGTAGCTTTGGGCGCTCAAAATTTTGATGGCCCCCACCTGGCCGGTGGTGGAAACATGGGTGCCGCAGCAGGCGCACAGGTCGGCCCCGCCGGCATCTACCAGCCGCACCGCACCGTCAATTTCCTTTTTGCTGCGGTAGGTCAGTTTTGCAAGGTCTTCCGGCGCGGGGTACCAGCAGCGCACCGGGGCGTCCGCACGGATCACCGCGTTGGCCTGGGCTTCTGCTTCGGCCAGCTGGCCGGCGGTCAGCGGAACGCTCATATCCATCCGCACCGCGGGGGAACCGATGTGAAAGCCCACATTCTCCGCCCCAAACAGGCGGTGCAAAGTGCCGCTTAAAATGTGTTCACCAGTGTGCTGCTCCATATGGTCGCGGCGGCGCGCCCAATCAATGCGGCCTTCCACCGTCTGCCCAACCGGCAGCGCTGCGCTGACAGTGTGGGTGATCACGCCGCCATGCTCCTGCACATCCGTTACAAGGGCGGTTCCCAGCGCACCGGTATCGCAGGGCTGGCCGCCGCCCTCCGGGTAAAAGGCGGTCCGGTCCAGCTGCACGGCAAACTGTTCCCCGGCCGGGGTGCAGACAAGCACCGTGGCGGTAAAAGTTTGAACATATGGGTCTGTTTCGTATAGTTTTGCCGTTGCGGGCATGCAAGGTCATCCCCCTTTCGGAATATTTTTACATTATAGCATAAAACGGCAGTGGAAAAAACAGTTCAAATCCGTTATAATAAAAATCAGTTATAATTCCGGCGGCTCCCCGGCAAGGTGGGAGCCGGAAAGGGGGCGGGAACCATATGAAAAAACGAATCTCAGCACTGGTTTTGAGCAGCTGCCTGCTGGCGGGCTGCGCGGGCCAAGGGGCGGCTGCTACCGGCGAAACCGCAGCACCCAGCCAGGCCGTGCCCACCGCGGCACCCCAAAGCCTGACGGTGAACGGCCTGCTGGACACCAGCGCTGCTGTTGGCGCGCTGGAGCTGTATGCCCAGGCGCAGAATGTGACGCTGCAAAACAGCTTTGAGACCGAAACGGCGGACCTGGTCATTCTGGATGCCCCGCCGCAGGATGATGGAACCTGGAAGAATCTGGCGGAGAACGAGCTGCTGGCCGCCGCCGCGCAGCGTGCCGGACTGGATACGGAAAGCACCGTCACCGCCCTGCCGGTGGGCCAGAGCCTGTATGCCTATTGGGCGGATAACCGTGTGCTGACCGAGCTTTTGCAGAGCGATGCCGCGCTGGACGACCTGCGCGCTGCGACCTGGGAGGAATGGTTCGATTTCGTAACAGCTGTGACCCATTGGTGCGCGGAACCCGGCGCTGTGCAGGTAACGCTGAACGGCAATGTTTACACCCTGCCCGCTGAGCGGCGGGAGACACTGGCAAACCTGAACGGCGTGTTTGCCGCCCAGGGACCGGAGGTTAGCGGCAACAGCGGGGATGGCGGCGTGGCGGAAAATACCCCTGCGCTGTACACCACCGCCCTGCTGGCGGCGGGGGAGCCGCTGACCGAAGAAAACCTGACCGGTCCGCTGAACGCGCTGGAGCAGGAGCTGCGGCTGGAAGATGCCAACAGCGCCTGGCAGGCCGGCATTGCAGACCTATGGACCAGCAAGTATCTGTTCCAGCAGGGCAATGCCCTGTTCTACCGCGGCTACCTGGCCGACCTGATCAGTGACAGCGGCGCAGCGTTGAGCAGCGCCCAGAAAGACGCGCTGGTGTGGCTGCCCATCAAAAATAACCTGACCGAAGCCGACATTGCCAACCAGCGGTTCAACCTGGCCGGGCTGATGAATTACCCCATTTTGGCCAACCGTGCCTGGCTGGCTATCCCGGCGGATGCCGATGAGGAGAGCGCCCGCGCCGCAGCCGCCGCTATTTTGTGGCTGTACACCAGCAAGGCGGGGGAGAGCGCGTTGATCGACACCCTGGACCTGATCACCCCCTGGGGTACTGGCAGCAACCAGAACGCCGCCGCGGCCATGCAGGCGGCGCAGGTGACAGCCGGTATTCTGCCTGGCGCAGCGCTGGACAAAACCCAGGCCGCCGCATTGCAGCAGGCCCAGCGCGGGCTGTATTATGAAGCGGACGGCATTACCCTGCGGGATGGCCTGTGGGATGAAGATGCCGCCGCTGCCTGGCGCAGCGCCGTGATGGCGGCCCTTGGCGCAGAAAGCGCCGAAGCAGACGATAACTGATGCCCCGGGGTGTACCTGAAAAACAGGCGCACCCTAGATGGGCTTTGCGGAATACAAAAAGTTTTAAGGAGAAGAGAAAAAATGAAGAAGCGTTGCAGCGGTATCCTGATGCCGGTTTCCAGCCTGCCGGGCGGGTATGGCATTGGCTCCATGGGCCAGGCTGCCAGAGATTTTGTGGATTTTCTGGCGCTGGCCGGACAGAGCGTGTGGCAGATCCTGCCCGTTGGCCCGACTTCGTATGGCGACAGCCCGTACCAGAGCTGCTCGGCTTTTGCGGGCAACCCGTATTTTATTGACCTGGATCAGCTGGCTGCGGATGGCCTGCTGAAGCCGGAAGATTACGCCAAAGAAAATTGGGGCACCAACCCCAATTACTGTGACTATGCCCTGCTGTACCAAAAGCGCTACAAGGTGCTGCGCAAGGCATACGCCGCATTTTTGCAGCAGCGCCCGGTGCCAGGGTACGATACCCCCTACAGCGATGACTGGTACCGTTTTACCTTTTTGAGCGATGCCTGGCTGCCAGATTACTGCCTGTACATGGCAATCAAAGAAGAAAACAAGATGTGCGACTGGCAGACCTGGCCTGCCCCGCTGCGCCTGCGCGACCCCAAGGCGCTGGAAGAGTTCCGCACCGGCCATGCCGATGAACTGGGCTTCTGGGCCTTTGTGCAGTATGAGTTCGCCAAGCAGTGGCAGGCCCTGAAAGCATATGCCAACAGCAAGGGCATCAAGATCATGGGCGATATTCCCATCTATGTGGCGGCGGATTCTGCCGATGCGTGGGCAGGCCGTGAGCTGTTTGAGATGGACAGCGAGGGCCACCCCCGCCGCGTGGCTGGCTGCCCGCCGGACTATTTTGCCGAGGATGGCCAGCTGTGGGGCAACCCGCTGTATGACTGGGCCTACCACAAGCGTACCAACTATGCCTGGTGGGTGCGCCGCGTGCGCCATGCGCTGAGCATTTATGATATCCTGCGTATTGACCACTTCCGCGGCTTTGATACCTATTGGGCTATCCCGGCGGGGGACAAAAACGCCCGCGGCGGCAAGTGGGAACAGGGCCCCGGCATGGACCTGTTCCGTGCTCTGCGCACCGCTCTGGGTGACCTGCCCATTGTGGCCGAGGATCTGGGCGAAATTTTTGATTCCGTCCGTGTGCTGCTGGCGGAAAGCGGATTCCCCGGCATGAAGGTGCTGCAGTTCAGTCTGAACGGCACCGATAGCTTGGACCTGCCGCATAACTACCCGGCCCACTGCGTGGCTTACCCCGGCACCCATGACAATAACACCCTGCGCGGCTGGCTGGAAAACGAAACCACCCCCGCCCAGCACAAACAGGCCAAGGCATATTTTGCCCTGACCGAGCAGGAGGGCGAGATCACCGGCCTGTTGCGCGGTGTGCTGGCAAGCCCGGCGGAGCTGGCTATTGTGACGATGGCCGACTGGCTGGAAAAAGGCAGCGAAGCCCGCATGAACACCCCCGGCAACCCGGCGGGCAACTGGCAGTGGCGCGTTGCCGCTAAGGACCTGACCCCCGCGCTGGCGCGGAAGATCCACGAGATGAGCGCACGGTATTTCCGCGCGGAACCCCTGCCGGAAGCGGAGCCGAAAAAGGAAAAAGCGCCCGCCCCGCAGCCCAAGGCCAAGGCGGCTGACGCAAAAGAGGAAAAAACGACAGCACCGGCGAAAAAAGCAGCAAAAAGTGCAAAGTGATTTTTTGAACAGTAATACTTTTATTATTAAGCAATTCTTTGTGTAATGCGGGTATGGGAAAAGCATGCACGGTATGGTAAAATATACAAAGATTTTATGTCAAGTTGTAGCATTACAACATTAGGGCAACA
>OHDU01000134.1_pt1 | contig 15208 bp, 10 predicted proteins | sample 1567101 | NCBI WGS metagenome assembly OHDU01 (sample SAMEA3879511, study PRJEB24766) | human gut metagenome | biome: human-associated habitat; feature: feces | place: USA | collected 1985/1987 | reverse complement strand
CGACCGGCGTTTTCAGAACGGAGGGCCGGACCGACGGATAGACTTCGCGCAGCCCTTCGCGCAGTTCGGATTCCGCGATCGTCCGATCGGCGTCGAACCAAGTCTGGTTCTCCCAGCCGACATTGGCTCCGCGCCCCTTGAGGATTCCGGTCACGCCGATCCGCTGCATCGCCCCGAAGCGCGGATCGTCGGCCGGCAGGTCGAGGTACGGCAGCAGGTAGCCGCCCGCATCGAGCACCGCCTCCTGCACCCTGCGCACCGCGACTTCGGACGGATCGACGCCCGCCGCCGCGGCCAACGCCGCCAAGGCTCCCGTTGCCTGCCCGATCTGCAACACGACGGGTTGCAGGCGCGTGGAGCCATTGACGAGGTTGGTTACCGAAACCGATTTTTCGGCTACGAGCAACCCCGGAAATCCTGCGGGGATCACGATGCCCAGCGGAAAACCGTACGAGGGGATGGGATGGAAATAGAGGTCGGGCAGGTCGTCCCAGCCCGAATAGCGGGTATGGTGCTGATCGACCGGATAATCGCCCACGCCGACCGCCGTACGGTAAAGCGTTCCGGCGTAGGGGTCGGTGATGTCGTTGAGCGTAAAACGCACGGCGCCGTGAATGCGCCGCGACTCGCGGTGATAGGGAATGAACGGCAGCCGGTCGTCCGTAGGGAACTCGTCGTCGGCCAATCCCAACGTATTGAATCCCAGCTCATGCTGGAGGAAATAGACGAATGACAGCGTATGACTCTTGGCCCTGCGGACGGCGTCGGCCCGCTCTTCGGGCGTCATGTCGATCATGTCCACGTAGTAATCGTTGCCCTCGATCGGCCAGTTGATCATGTATTTGCCGTTGGGCAGTTTTCCGTAAGTGATCATCATCTCGCGGGACCACATGCGATGCGGCTCCTTCGGAGCGACGCAAAGATCGTTCACGCAGCAGCAGGCAAAAAGCGACGGATCGTACCCGTCGGGCCGCGGAATCGTGACGTCGCGGCCATAATCCTTCAATACGGCGACATAGGTCAGGTCCTGCACGATGCCGTTGGCTTCGGCCGGGGCAATATCCTCATGCGTGACGGCCGACGAATCCATGCCGACATCATAAGGGACGCCTACCATCCGGGCGACGTCGCCCAGCTCCGTCGCATCGACGAGCACATCGGCCTCGACCTGCCGGAGCCGGCCGTCCCGCCGGACACCCAGCCGCCATACATCCTTCCCGCGTTCGGCCGTCTCGGCCGCCGAACGGTACCACACGGTGAGGTTCGGCTCCCCGGCGACAAGCCGCTTGAAAATGCTGTCGCCCACCGAGGGTTCGAACAGCACGTTGCTGACCCACCCCGTCATCAAGGCCGAATCGCAGCCGTAATGCCGGGCCAGTTCCGTCCGGAACTCGTCCCAGATGCCGCCGCGCAGGCGGTAATTGCCGTCGGTGGCGCTCACGCCCGCCGAGGTGAGCATGCCGCCGAGCCAGTCGAACTCCTCGACGATCAAGGTTCGCGCCCCCATGCGGGCCGCCTGCAGTCCGGCCGCCGTTCCGCTCGCTCCCCCGCCGACGATCACCACGTCGTAACGCTCGGCGGAACCGCATGCAAACAGCCCCAAGCACGCCAGCAGCTGCAAATATTTCAGTCCGGTAAATCTCATATTCGGTCGCTTATTTTAAATCGACTGCGGCCCGGCTGATCCGCCCGAAGCGGTCCGTAGCCGACACCTCGACGCGCTTCGCCCCTTCGGGCAGCGCGACGCGGTAATAGTGGTCCGAAATCGAAGGGTAAATCCATTTATGGTCCATCTGACTGGTGTCGGAATAGAGCTGTTTCGCGGCGGGATCGTAAGCCTGAAACCGCTCGGCGGGACCGCACGGCACGCCGTCGATCGTAAATTCGACCTCCCACGCCGGGTCGCTGGCCCAGACGTTGGCCACGGCGTACCCTTCGAACTGGGGATATTCGCGGCCGCTGTAAATTTTCATCTGGTAATCCGCCGGATAACCCGTCGATTTGTAATACCAGTCGATCCGGTCGCCGTTCACCTCATAGACGCCGTACCCGGCGGGCGTGCCGTCGGTGCAGAGCGGTCCCTGCCACCATGCGCCGCTCAAGGCGGGTGTCACATGCTCGTAGAGACCGGGGGCGATGGACTGGTTGAAGGTCGTATGGGTATGGCCCGAAATGATATGCGCCCGGTAGGGTTTCAGAATTTCGTAAAGCCCCCTGTGGTTGGTCATCGTCGATCCGGCACGGTCGTAGCGGAACTGCTTGCGGTCCTGCTCCTCGCAGGTCGAAGGAATATGCAGGCAGACGACCACCGTCGAACCGGGCTGCACGCGGGCAAGGTCCTTTTCGAGCCAGCGCATCTGCCGCTCTTCGAGATAGCCGATGTAAAAATAGTCGCGCCCGATGAAGAAGTTGTCGTCGAGCACCACGTAGTGGATGCGTCCGACGTCGAACGAATAGTAGACCGGACCGTACATCTGCTCGAACTTCGAGAAGGAGGTTTCGTAAGAGCGTCCGTAGACCTTCATGTCATGGTTGCCCATCGCGTTGCGGAACGTAATTCCCGTACGCTCCATCACCTCGTTGTACCGGCCGTAAAGCGAATGGTCGTGCGACACGATGTCGCCGCAGCAAATGCCGTGGAAAGGCATACCGCCGTAACTGCGGACCGTGGCGGCGATGTCGTCGGCCGCCGCCGCGAGTTTCGCAAACTCCTTCGGCGCCCATATCTGCGGATCGGCGATGGCGATGAACCCGTAACGCGAATCGTCGCCCGCACGGCGGAGCAGCGTAAAATCGCAGGATTTGCCGTCGGCCGGCAGCGGGTGGAAATAGCGCACCACGCCCTTTTCCACCGGAGCGTCGTAGCCCGCAGGCACGCAAACGAAGACGAAGCGGTTGTCGGCACCGGCCTGCAGTCTGTAATTTCCTCTTTTGTCGGTGCACGCGAACTCTTCGCCGTCGGAGACCCAGACGCCTTCCACGCCCCGGCCGCCGCAAAGGACGCGCCCCCTGACTGTGACGCTGCCCGCGGCCCATGCGCAGGCGCACCACAACGACAACAGAATTGTCAGTAAATATCTTTTCATCGTTCCGTATTTTAGTTCTATTTGCATTGTTCGAGAATCTGCCAGCACTGGAACAGTCCGCGCGGCACATGGAAACATCCCTTCCACTTCCCGCCCTTGAGCGGCAGCAGCACCTCGCCGCGGCGGTTCAGGTAACCGAACCATTCGGGATGCTCCGTGTCCTTGAAATGCGCCCACGTATATTCGTGCAGTTTCCCGAACCACTCCAGACACTCCTTCGATCCGGTCAGCTGATAGCCCTTGATCATCGCGATCGTCGATTCGATATGCACCCACCAGAGCTTCTGGTCCCATTCCAGCTCCACGCGGGGCGCGCCCTTGCGGTCCAGAAAATAGAAAATGCCGCCGTACTCCTTGTCCCAGCCGTATTCGGCGGTATTGAGCGCGATTCTCACCGCTTTGTCGATCAGCGCACGGTCGTCGAGACGCACGCCGAGGTTCATGATAAACCACATCGCTTCGAGCGAATGTCCGGGATTCATCTGACGGCCCTCGAACGTATCGGAAAGCTGTCCGTCCTCCGTGACATTCTCGACGATCAGCCCCAGCTCTTCCCGGTAAAACACCTCCATCACTTCGTGCAGGCACTCCCCGATCGTGTCGGCCAGCAACTGCTTGTCGATCATCGGCTCGATCTCCAGCGCCATGTTGCAGAGGATCATCGGCAGGGCGAAGCTCTTGAGCGAACGCGTTCCGGGATAGGCCTTGCACCACTCGCCCTTGGGATTGGCGCGTTTCTCCAGAATCCGGTCGAAAGTCCGCTTGGCGATCATGGCGTACTCGTCGCTGCCCGTCGCAACGGCGACCTGCGCAAAGGCCATCGCCGCGAACGTATAGGAGAAAATATTATAGGGCTGCACCAACGGGCGGCCTTCGCGCGTCAGCGCAAAATACCAGTTGTAGTTGCCGTCGTGGCCGTATTTGCGCAGGAACTCAGCCCCCTGCACGGCGCATTCGAGCCATTCGGGGCGACGCTCCACCTTGTTATAGAGCATGGCGAACATCCACACTTCACGACCCTGCAACCAGATGAATTTGTCGGTATCGTAGACGCTGCCGTCACGATTGAGACACGTAAAATAGCCGCCGAATTCCCTATCTTGTGATTTTTCGAGCCAAAAAGGCAGTACACCATCCAGCAATTCGGTTTTGTACTGTTCCGCTAATCTTTTGAAGTCCATAATCTTATCTTATTTATATTGTTACCTTGTCCAGTATCGTTCGATCTCTTCGAGCGTGCGGCCCGACATCTCCGGCACCGCCTTCCATATCAGCAGCATATAAGGCACGCACATCGCGGCGAAGAGGAAAAAAGTCCCCGCCGGCGTCAGATTCGCGAGCATCCACGGCGTAAGCTGCCCGACCAGATAGGTCCCCGTCCAAAGCGAGAACCCCGCGATCGACATCGCCACGCCGCGCACACGAATCGGATACATCTCCGACAAAAGCACCCATACCACGGCGCAGACGGAGATGGCGCAGCAGAAAACATAGCATAGGAACGCCGCCAGCAGCACGCCGTCCGGATGCCTTTCGACAGCAGGAGCCGCCACTGCGGGGCCTGCCCGCCGCCGACGGCCGTTTCGATGGCCGCAAGCTCCGCGGCGGCTTCCGTCCGGTCGCCGTTGATGCGGCCGAGCACACGCAGGGCGCGGTCCGTATGTCCGCGCAGCGCCAGCCAGCGCGGACTTTCGGGAATAAAGAAGATGATGACGAAGAAAACCAGCGCCGGAAGGGTTTCGGCTCCCAGCATGCCCCGCCACACTTCATCGACGAAGATCCGCCGCATCCACGCCGTTTCGAAACCGGCGGTCTGTCCCATGCGGAGCAGCAGGTAATTGACCGTATAGGCCGCCAGAAATCCCATCGTGACGGCCAGCTGGTAAAACGAGACCAGCATGCCCCTACGGCGCGCCGCCGACACCTCGGAGATGTAAAGCGGCGAGACGATCGAAACGACGCCGATGCCCAGCCCGCCCACGATCCGGTAGACGACCAGCTGCGTGAAATCGGCGCAAAGGGCGCATCCCACGGCCGACACCGTGAACAGCACGGCAGAGACGAGCATCGTCCGCCTGCGCCCCAGCCGGTCGCTCAGCACGCCCGCACAGAGTACGCCGGCGACTGAGCCGGCCAGCGCACACCCCACATACCACCCCTGTTGCAGGCTGTCCAGCCCGAAGCGGGCCGTCACCAGCTCGACGGTGCCCGAAATCACGGCCGTGTCGTATCCGAACAGGAGTCCGCCCACGGCAGCCGTGACCGCAAGAAAGAGCATGTACGATATGTCAGCGCGCTGTTTCATGGAGCATTCACCGTTTCCGGTAAGGGTTGTCGATTTTAAAATAATCGCAGTAGCGATCGTAAAGATGTCCCGCCTGCGGATAGGCCGAATTGGGACTCATAAAGTGCGAGAATTCGAACGTGATGACGTTCTGCATCCCGGCCCGCCGTGCGGCGTCCAGCTTCAGCAGCAGTTTCTCCCATTTGATCGGCAGGAAGCGGATCGGCATGTCGCGGTCGAACGACTCGATGTTGGTCCAGCACTCCATGCCGTACTTGTCGGCCAGCGCCTTGTTCACCACCAGATAGTCGTACAGCTCGTGGTAATCGACCTGCCCGTCCTGAAACGCGAGGATGTCCACCGCTCCGGCGACATTGCCCAGTATCTCGTTCCACTCGCGACGGTGCTCTTCGACCGAAAGGGCCTTGTCGCCCGCCATCACCTGATCGGTCTTGACGCCGTGGATGTAGGGTGAGATCATCGTTTTCAGACCGCCCGAAACCGCCTTGGCATGGCGGCCCACTTCCGCATAGATGCGCGACATGTTTTTGGTCCGGCGGCTGATCTCCTGCGACAGATACCACCCCTGAAACGACTTGTGATGTCCGTATCTGGCCCACACCTCGTCGATCAGTTTCAGGTTCAGGTCTATCTCGCGCCGGAAGAGACCCTCCTGCCAGTATTTGCCCGAATCGTACATGCCGAAATAGAACGCCATGCCGTATTTGTCGGCCAGCGTGAGGAACATCTCCACCAGATCGACCGGTGGATAGTACACCTCCTCGCTTTCGAGCAGGCACTCGAACGGCGCGGCGATCCACCGTCCCAGCCCGGCGCGGATCAGCACCACGGTATTGATCCCCATGTTTTTCATCGCCCGGAAATCGGCGTCCCACTCCCTGACGCCCCAGTTCTGGTGGGGAATGTCCCAGCTCACCTCGTCGAGGAACGTCGCACGAACGGGAATCGCTTGGAGAATGCCTTCTGTTCTGAAATCGTCGTCCGACAGGCCGCAGGCCGCGTCGCCGCCCGCCGCACCCTTCGGGGAGCAGGCCGCCAGCACGACTGCGATCAGCACGGCCAACGCCGCCGCCAAACCGCCCGGTTTAGGGTAATGTCCGTTCATCGGTCTCTATTCCAAGGTTTTCAGATACTCCATATAACGGTCGTACAGGTGCCCCGCCTGCAGGTAGGCCGACTGCGGACTCATGAAGTGCGAGAACTCGAACGTAATGGCGTTCTGGTAACCGGCCTGAGCCGCCAGCCCCATCTTGAGCCGCAGTTTCTCCCATTTGATCGGCAGGAACTTGATCGGCATGTCGCGGTCGAAGGTCTCGGAATTGGTCCAGCACTCCAGCCCGTAACGGTCGGCCAGTTTCTTGTTGACTTTCAGAAAATCGACCAGCTCGTCGTACTCCACATGGCCGTCCTGAAAGGCGACGATATCCACGGCGCCCTTGATTCCGGCGAAGATGGCATCCCACTCGCGTTCATGGCTTTCGAGCGTCACGACGTTCTGCTTCGAAGTCGAAGCATTGTATTGGCTGACGTTCTTGCTGCCGTCGATATAAGGGGAAATCATGGTCGGCAGACCGCCGGAAACCTCCTTGCAATAGCGTCCCAGACTCGCATACAGATCGACGATCTTGCCGGTATTGCGGCTGCACTCCTGCGAAATATACCATCCCGCAAAGGATTTGCAATGCCCGTAACGACTCCACGCCTCGTCGATCACACGCTTGTTCAGCGCCACCTCCTGTTCGTATTCGCCGCGGTCCCAGTACTTGCCCGAATCGTAGAGTCCGAACCAGAAGTTCATGCCCCACTTGTCGCTCAGGCGCAGGAACATATCGACCAGATCGACGGGCGGTTCGTAACACCCCTCCTCGGCCGTGAGCACCCGCGAGGGAAAAGTCTGCCAGCGGCGGTAACCGCAGCGGATCAGGATCACGGTGTCGATGCCTGCTTCGCGCATGTAGCCGAAATCACGGTCCCATTCGGCTTCGCCCCAATTCTGATGGGGAATATCATGGCTGATTTCGTCGAGAAAAGTTCCTTTTATTCGCATAACTCATTTATTTAAAGTTCAAATTCAGGTTCTCCAAAAAAGCCTGCGGTTCGTAAAAAAGACCGTAACGGCCATAACCGCGGCCGTGACCAGCACGCCCCGCGCCACGCCCATCCACGGGCATAGCTCGGCAAAGGTCTGTAAATAAGGCGCCAGATGCAGCAGCGTCAGCAGGGGCATGATGAGGAATCCGGCCGCCGTATAGGCCACCATCGGATTCTGCCCGCATTTGACCAGCGCCGAGAAACGCACATTCAGCCGCCGCATCGCGATTCCGGCGGCGATCAGGACAAACGAAGCCAGCCCGGAGGTGACGAAAAAATAGCTGAACGTCGCGTAATCCTTCTTGATGCCCCCTTCGAACGCCTCCAGCGCCAGTCCCAGCATCAGCCAGAAAAATCCCCAGCCGAAAAGCGAACCATGCAGTCTTCCGGTCGCCGAGCCGTCCCCGCGCAGCAGACGCCGGAGCAGGAGACAGATCAGGACGCCCGCCGCGAGATTCACGACCAGCTGCCGCGCGAAAAGCCCCCACATATTCAGGCATATCAGCGTCACGAGCAGGACGAGGGTCCAGACCTCACGCCGCCGGGACGCCCCCGGCGCATCTTCGCCGCCGTGCGTCATCCATTCATAGATACGGTCTCCCGCAATCGTGCCGGGAATGATGATACAAAGGTATTTCAGGTAGTCGAAGCGGAAAAGCCACGGCACAGGCGACCAGTTCCACAACGCTTCGTTCCACGAACCTTCGACGCCGCTGCCCAGACGCAGTGCCGCCAGCAGCGCCAGCACACCCAACCGCGCCAGCAGGTTGTTCCGCGTATAGAGCCACACCAGGCTGCCGAAGAGCGCCATATTTGCAAGGACCAGAATGATGACGTCGCTCCGCTCCGCCGAGACGGGCAGTCCCCAGATCCACCGGGCGGCCGCCAGCAGGGCGGCGATGCCGGCGACGCCGGCCAGACAGACCATGCGGTTCTGCCGGTCCGAAAACCGGTCAATGCGCATGAAGAGCGCACAAAAACAGCCCCAGCCCGCCAGTTGCAGCAGCGAGGAGCCCCATCCCGGCAGCGTTCCCGTCACTCCGGAACGCAGGTTGGCGAGCGCGATGGCGAAAAGCGCCAGCAACGCCCACCTGCGCGCCACGACCGTCAGGATCAGCGCCACCGATTCGCCCCGCTGTTCCAGCCGCCGGCGCAGGGCCAGCGGGAAAGCGGCCCCCATCGAGAAGAGGAAAAACGGGAAGACCAGATCGACCCACGTAATTCCCGGCACCGACGGGTCGAAGCGGAACGACGGCGGCGGCACCTGCGCATGAAACAGCCACGCAGGAAGTTCGGCGTGCCACAGGATCTGCCCCGACAGCACCATTCCCACGATAGCCAGTCCCCGCAGCAAATCGACCGTATAAGCTCGTTTTTCCATCTGCACGTTACGTTATTTCAGGTATTTCTGTTTCTTGAGGTAATCGGTCCAGATCACATACCCCACGGGGTGGAGGTGGATTCCGTCCTTCGTCAGGTCGATGCGCAGCTCGCCGTCGGCATCGGAAAGCAGCGGCACCAGATCGACGAACGTACACCACGGCTTGGCGTCGCACAACCGCACCAGCCGCGCATTGAGCGCCCGCACCTGCGGATTGTGCCCCTTGAGTCCGGGATATGCCAGCCGCCGGGTATTGACCGGCAGCACGCTCTGAATATAGAGCCGGCAGCCGGGAACGGCTTCGTGCACCATGTCCGCCATGCGGGTAATGTTCATCACGATCGTATCGACAGGCTGCCCGCCCGTCAGGTCGTTGATGCCCGCCATCAGGAAGATTTTGCGGGGCTTGCTTTTCAGGATGTCGGGCAGACGGTCGATCATGCCGAAGGTATTGTCGCCGCCGATGCCGCGGTTCTCGACGTCGCCGTGTTTGAGCAGCAGGCTCCACCACCCCTGTTCGGTAATGCTGTTGCCGAGGAAGACGATCGCCCCCTGTTGCAGTCCCTCTTCGTCGTGGGCCGCACGGCGGGTATCGTAGTAGGCGTTATGGAATTTCTGCGCCGAAGCGCCGGATGCCGCGAAAAGGGCGGCCAAAAACAATATTACGATGCGTCTCACAATCAGTCTTTTTTAATTACGCCGTCGATACCGGTCTTGACATACGACCACTGATCGGCTTTTTTCAGGTGAATCATATCAAACAGGAAATAACCGTCGCAGGCATTGATGCAGGCGGCGACCGAGGCGGTGATGGCCCGGTTCTCCTCCTCCTGCGGCACCTTGTCGTCGGCATCCCAGTTTCCCACGTCGGGACCGCCGGCCACCATCGGGCAGGCTCCCATCGTACGCTCTTTGGCCAGCAGGCAGAATCCCTGCATGGTCCATTCGGTCGTGCCGTAAACGCGCGTCGGGGAGGCGTAGGCGCCGATGAGCATCTGGTCCATCAGGTCGGCATAGCCGTAGTTCATGTATTTCTTGGTAGCCCACGAGAATTTGGACGAGGTGTCGTAATTGGGACTGGCCCAGTTGACACCCACGTCGTAATAGCTGGCATACCAGCCTCCGACGTATACGCCGAACTTGACCGACGGATTGACCGACTTGACGGCGGCGCGCGCCTTCTCCATAAAGTCGTGAATCACCTTCGCCCGGAATTCGAGCCACTGCTTCATATGCACGGGCACCGGCGAGGGTATGCCCGAAGTATGGCCCGCAGGCAGAATGTCGGCGGGAAAACTGGCAACCGACCGGCCGATATACTTTTCGAACTCCTTGCGCGTATAATTCGAGAAATCGCTGGTAAATCCGTCGAAGCGCCCCCGGTCGAGGAAGATTCCCGCCAGTCCGTCATAGGCCGCGAGGTCCCTGAGCATCGAACAGAGATACTCCTGCACTTCGGGCAATACCGGATTGAAGAACTTGGCGGACTGCGAGGTTGACATGATGTTCGTGATGCCGCCCGCCAGATTCAGATCGGTCGTCCACGCCCGCTTGGCCTCATCCCGGAAAACGACTCCGGCGCCGCCCAGCAAGGTCTGGTTGCCGCCCGTAAAGGTATTGATCGCGGCGTGAATGCGCAGGTCGAGCGACTTTCCGGCGTCGATAAACGCCTGCAGGTAGTCCCACGTGGCCGTGCGTTCGACCTTGGAATATCCGCCCGGCAGCCATGCGCCGAGCCACTCCACCTGATCGACCACCGACGTACGGAAAAGCACGTCGCCGGTAGTAGGCCGCACATCGACTACAATATCGGTGAATCCGGCCTCCTTGGCCTTGGTCAGATCGCGCAGTATATTCTCCTTGCTGTTGGCGAAATCGGGGAAGTTGGCCGCGGCATCGACCCAGATGAAGCAGGGTTTCTCCACTCCCGGCTCCGGATCGGGATCGGGGTCGGGATCGGGCCACTCCCATTCAGGCTCTTTCGAATCCGAGCCGCACGAAACAGCCCCGTATCCCAGCGTCAACGCCGCCAGAACCGCCGCAAACCATTTGACATTCTTTTTCATCTTCAAAATTATGTTTGTTTTAGGACCTGCATCCCCGGTCAGAGGGATGCAGGCAAAAGGGGTGTTACTTGTCGATACAGTCGAACTCCCAAGCGACCAGCGCATTGGTATTGGCGTCCGTATAGTAGAGATTCATCTTGTATCCGTCGGCCGATGCCGTCATCAGCACGTCGCCGGCCGCATTGACCACCGCCCCGGCAGGCTTGTATTCGTTCGATACGAAAACCTTCGACGGCGACGTGTCGCACGCACCCGTCATCTGATCGGGCGTCGTCACATCGAACATGTAGGCCTTGAACTCTCCGTAGGTGAAATGCGCGCCCTCATAAATCGCCGCATATTTGGCGTTATTGAACGTACATACATCCACACAGTTGTAGTTGGAGTTGGCACCCCATGTCGCAGTGGCGATCTTGTGGGTTACAGCGCCCGTCGCATCGACACGATACAGCGCATTGGCACTGTAGTAGGCAAGGAAGTAAGGATCGTCGGGATTGGCCGAATAAGCCTCCACGTCGGCGTGGCCGTTGCCGTTCCAGCCGGCGGTCGCCCCCGTAACCGAGATCATCTGCGGCTTGGCCGGCACGCCTCCGGTAATCACCCAGCGGAGGAACTTGCAAACAGCACCGTTCCACGTATAGATCACGGCCGTAACGATCGCATCGCCCTTCACGTTGCCCTGCACCGAAATGTGCTTGCCCATCGAAGCGCCCGTAGCGTTCGTATAGGAGAGCAGCTCGGCAGGCATTTCATCCGTCGATGCCGCCGCATAAACCTTGAATTCGGCATTGGGATTAGCCAAGTTCGCATAGAGGATGTTGCCCGCGTCGTCCGAGGTCATACCGCCGTCGGCCGCTACGCCCTTCATGTCGTGTGTACCCAAGAAATCACCTGTCGCGCGGTTGAACAGGAACTTGTCCGCACCGGTCGAAAGCACGAGCTTGTTGCCCGACGCCGCCAGCGAATAGATCTTACCGCCGGCATTGACGATTCCGAGTTTGTCGAGCGATACGTTCTGCCAAACCTCCGTCTCGCTGCCCGCACGCCAACCGTATTTGATCTTGGGCGGAATCTCCTTGCTCACGGAATAAACCCGCTTGGTCACGCCGTCATGCGCCGTAACCGTAAATTTCACGCCCTCGCCCTCGTAATTGGCCGCAACGGCGGGATCGGGCGAGATCGTGGCGTGGGGAGAAAGAATCACCTGCGCCGTCACCGACGAAAGGTCATCGACCGTAATGAGTGAAATCGTGTTACGGTCGTTATCGATCACACCCTGAATAGCAGGTTCGTCGGTGGCGAAAGAGATGATCTCGCATTTATCCGATTTCTTGATATTGCCCGTCACGCAGAAATTGCGCTTCGAACCGTCGACACGCGTCAGCGTAAACCAGTTTTCCTTCGTCAGATCCAATACCCCAAGCATCGGCGTGATGAAACAGTTGTCATCCAGATTAGCCGTGACGCGCATCTGGGTAATCGAAGTGGTATTCGACGAATTTTCGGGATAATAGTAAGGAACATCGATCACGATACGCTCCTGTCCCTCGGTCACCGCCGCGGTGAATTTTGCCAGCGGGTCGTTTTTATACTCCCCGGTAGCGAACTGCGCCGAGATGGTGTTCAGCCCCTGATCCACGACCGACGGGGTCAGCTCATCCGGCTCATGGCAGCCGCCTAAGCCGAGCAGAGCCGCCAATGCAAATAATTTAATGCTATTTTTCATGGTTTCGGTTTCTTTTAGAGATTATAACCACTCAGGGAACTGCTTGACGGCCGAATTGTTGCTCAGCTCGGTTTCAGGCAGCGGAATACGGTAAAGCTTCTCTTCGAAAAGGCGGTCCTTACGGTCGCAGTCGACGTAGGTATAAATAAACTCGGCACCCTGCTTTTCGATCTTGAGACCGTGTACGCGGCTGTTCTGACCGGAATAAGCCGTATGCGCGAGTTTCCAGCGGCGCATGTCCCAATAACGATGTCCTTCGCAGTAAAGTTCGATCTTCCGCTCCTGCCGGATCGCCGCCATCAGCGCCTCGCCGGACTTATTGGAGTAAGGCAGGCCTACGCGCTCCCGAATCTGGCGCAGGTCGTCGTTCGCACCGTCGGCGCCCAGCATGTAGCACGCCTCGGCATGATTCAGAATGACTTCGGCCAGACGAATGGCGATCCAAGGCTGCGTACAGGCTTTCGAATAGTCGGTATAGCCTTCGTTCAGCATTTTGCGCAGATAATAACCCGTGGTCGTACGGCCGTTGAGCGCCGAACCGTCGTCGTAAACGGCATAGCCGTCTTTACCGCTCACATAAGGTTCGAGAGCACGGCCTTTCCATTCGCACCCGTTGTAAAGCACGGAAGCATGGAAACGGGGTTCCAATTGGGCATAAGGCGGCGTATCGGTCGTACCGGTCGTCGTATTGTGCCACGGCGTCCAGTCGGGATAACCGCCCGTCGTCGCCAGTTCGTACGACTCGACCATCTCCTGCGTCGGAGTGGCCCGTCCGCCCATGGTCGTATTGTCGCCGCCCGGCATAAAGAGCTTGTCCCAGCTATGGTTCGGGCCGCCGACCAGATAGTTGTATTCCAGAATCGACTCCGTATTACCGTCGCGCATCGAGGTAAACGCCTTGGCGTAATCGGCAGCCGTTTTGCCCGGCATCAGCACATAACCGAGTTTGAATACCTCTTCAGCCGCGGTTTTGGCCGACTGCCAGCGTTTGGCATAGAGCATCGCACGCGACAGCATCGCATACGCGGCACCGGAAGTAATGCGCCCCGCTTCGTTGTCCCATTTGGCCGGAAGGGTCTTGGCGGCATAGGAAAGGTCGCTTTCGACCATATTCCACCCCTCCTCCTCGGTCGAGAGGGCCTTATTCTCGGTAATCGCCAGCAAATCCTCGTTATAGAGAATCACCTCCGGAGTACGCTTCAGCAACTGGAAATAGAGGAATCCGCGGAAGAACCGGGCCTCGGCCTCGAAACGCTTGTAAGTGTCGCCGTCGAAATTGCTTCCGTATTTTTTCAGTCCGTAAAGGAACTCGTTGACGCGACGGATACGAGTGTAGGTATCATCCCATGCTCCGAAATGGAAAGCGGCCGTCGATGCGGCAAGTCCGCCCTCGGCGAAAGCGATGATATTGGCAAACCCCACGTTCGTGCCCGGCGTGGCGGATCCGAACTTGAGCGTCTCGGTCAGGCCGTCCGTCAGGCCGACCTGACTGTCGCCGGTCTCAAACGCCCCGTACCGGGAGATGTAGGGATAAAACCCATTGACATACTGAGTCACATAATTGACGTCGCTCCATACGATCTTTTCCGACACCTTGTTGGTCGGACTCATGTCGAGCCAATCGTTACAGCCCGTCATGGCGACCGTAGCAGCCAGCAAAACGATATTTATGATTTTCTTTTTCATGATTTTGAATTTTGTCGGTTAGAACGAAACTTCGAGACCGCCCACAACCGTACGCTGCTGCGGATAGTAACCGTTGGTCACGCCCGGCCATTCGGGATCGACGCCTTCGGGCAGACCCGACCATGTGCAGAGGTTGTTGCCTTCGATATAAACCTTCACCTTCTGGATGCGCAGTTTGTTGGTCCAGTTTTTGGGCAGCGTATAGCCCAGATGAACCGATTTCAGACGCAGATACTTTCCGTCGCGGTACCAGAACGACGAAGCATAGGAGTTGTTCGTGTTAGGCGGATTGAGCGACAGACGGGGATACTCCGCATTGGGATTTTCGGGCGTCCATGCCTTTTCTACGAGATAACGCGGCGAGTTGGCGCCGGCCTTGAACGGACGGGTGAAAATCGTATTGTCCTCATTCCAGTTGTAATAAGTACCCGTCAGCGAAACGTCGCAAACGGCAGCCCCGACAAACAGAATATCGAATTCAAGTCCTTTCCACGAAGCATTGAGATTGACACTGCCGTTGAACTGCGGACGCTGGCCGCGACCGAGATAGGCGCGGTCCTGATCGTACGTAATGGCGCCGTCGCCGTTGAGATCCTTGTATTTGATATCGCCCACACGGGGACGCGAGCCGGAGATCCACGGCGAATTGTCGATCTCCTCTTCACTCTGGAACAGGCCGTCGGCCATAAAGCCCATCGTCATGTAGCGGCTCTTGCCGGTGCGCTTGGCGTAATCGGGCGTATTGGGGCTGTCCTGATAACGGAGCCAGCGATCTTTCGCCCAAGTCATATTGACGGTCACGCCATACTGGAAATCTTTGCCGATGTGATTACGATGAGTCAGTTTGACGTCGATACCCTTTACATC
>OHDU01000106.1_pt1 | contig 18321 bp, 16 predicted proteins | sample 1567101 | NCBI WGS metagenome assembly OHDU01 (sample SAMEA3879511, study PRJEB24766) | human gut metagenome | biome: human-associated habitat; feature: feces | place: USA | collected 1985/1987 | reverse complement strand
ATCCATGACACCGACGGTGTCTCCAGCACCATCGTCAAGCCCAAGACGGGCGTGTTCTATATCCCTTACCACTGTCTGGTCACCAACGAGATCTCCAACCTCCTGCTGGCGGGGCGGTGTATTTCCACTGATTATGCGGCCCACGCCTGCATCCGTGTCATGATAACCTGTATGCGCCTGGGAGAGGCGGCAGGTCTGGCTGCGGCTGAGAGCGTGCACCTGGGGACAGCGCCCAATGCCCTGGACGGCAGGAGCATCTCAAAGCAGCTGGGCTTTTGAAAAATTGGATCTGGGGCTGCCGCAGGGATACCTGCGGCGGCCCCCCGTATTTTGATATTTGGCAAAGGAGAAAGTTTTGATGAAAACAGTGATGCTGCGCAATGTCGAGGTGGGCTGCGGAAAGCCCAAGGTGATCGTCCCCATCGTGGCCGCTACGGCCCAGGGCATCCTGGAGAAGGCCCGGGAGTTCCGTGCCCACGCCCTGGACGTGGTGGAGTGGCGGGTGGACTTCTATGAGGATGTCTTCCAGCTGCCTAAGGTGCTGAGCACACTGAAGGGGCTGCGGGAGATCCTGGGGGAGACCCCCATCCTGTTCACCAACACCCTGAGCGTGGGCACTGTGGAAACGGCGCTGGTCAAATATATGCTGGAGCGCAACCCCGATATCTGCGAGACCACCGGCAGTGTGAACCCGGTCGTCTGCGAGTGCAACGACAGCGGCCTGAACGATATCCGGGGCCTGCATGTCACCGAGGCACATGTGGCTGCCGCTCTGGCAGACTGCAAAGCTGATTTCGCCGAGGGTGCAGTGGGTGCCGGACGCGGAATGCGCTGCCACGGGCTGAAAGGCGGCATCGGTTCTGCCTCCCGGCTGGTGGAGCTGGACGGTAAGTCCTACACCATCGGAGCACTGGTGCTCTCCAATCACGCCACCTTCGATGACCTCATCGTGGCGGGCACGCCCATCCACGAGCTGCTGGAGGCCCGCATCCCGCCCCATGAGGACAAGGGCTCCATCATCACGGTGCTGGCAACAGATATCCCCCTGAGCGAGCGCCAGCTGCGGCGGCTCTGCCACCGGGCGCTGGTGGGGCTTTCCCGCACCGGCAGTGCCTGCGGCAACGGTTCGGGTGAGATCGTTCTGGCCTTTACCACGGCCAACCGGATGCCGCATTACTCGGACAAAGCCCTCCTGCCCATGGAGATGCTCCACGATGATGCCATCAACCCGCTGTTCCGGGCGGTGGCCGAGTGTGTGGAGGAAAGCGTCCTGAGCAGCCTGCTCCACGCCGAGACCGTCACCGGCTACCATGGCCGGACGGTGCAGTGCCTTTCCGACCTGTTGAAAAAATAATGTAAATAACAAGCCTTTCCGTGTGGTGCACCTCACAGTGCGACACCAACGGAAAGGCTTGTTTTTCTTTATCGCTATCTTTATCTCTGCACCAGCGTGATGAATGCCTTCATCTGGGGGGTGAGCCATTTATCCTTGTGGTAGAACATCTGGCGGTACATGGTCAGCCGGAAGTCCGACACCTCCAGAATGCGCAGATCTCCTCTGGACGCAGGCTCGGCCACAGCGAAGCGCGGCAGCAGGGAAATGCCGGAGGAGCGCTCCAGCATCTTGATGATAAAGGAGGTATCGCTGATCTCAAGGCTGGGGGGTCAGCTCGATCTGGCGGGAAGCCAGAAACCGGTCAAAGGTGCGGCGGTAGTTGGCGTTGCGTTCGGTGAGGAAGAAGGGCTTGTCCAGAAGCTCTGCCACCCGGTACGGGCCGGGGTGGCCGAGGTCGATGTCCGGGGAAGCCACGAACACCACTTCTTCCGGGATCTCGTTGCATTTGTGCCAGCTGTTGGAGTAGCGCGGCTCGTCCAGAATGCAGATGAGGTCCACCTCGCCGCGCTCCATCTTTTCGATCAGCTCTTCCGGGGAGCCGGTAGTGACCCGAAGGCTGACTTTGGGGTGTTCCACCCGGAACTGATGCATCAGGCCGGGCAGACGGAAAAAGCAGAGGGATTCCAGCGTGCCGATGTGCAGGCAGCCCTCCAGCTCGGCATCCTCGCGCAGGGCGCGGCGGGCGTTGTGGATGGTATCCAGAATGCTGTTGGCGTATTCCAGAAAGCACTGACCCTGTGCGGTCAGGATCACCCGCTTGCCCATGCGGTCGAACAGGCGCACACCCAGCTCTTCTTCCAGCGCTTTGATCTGCACGGTAACGGCAGACTGGGAATAGCCCAGACTTTCCGCTGCCTTGGAAAAGCTCTGGAACTGGGCGGCACGGATCAGGGTGTTCAGCTGGCGCACTTCCATGGCAAAGCTCCCTTACTATTAAGATTTTTAAACCATAACTTTATTTTTATGAATTTGAATCATGCATATGTCTATGTTAAACTAAATGTGTCAACACGTCAAGTGAAAATTTGACGTTTCGTGAAAGGCTGGCCGTGCGGGCTGCGGCGGAGAGAGCGCTGTCAGGTGCCGCACAAAGGTCAGGATAGGAAAAGGAGGATTTTATTCTTATGGAAAAGAAAAAATTCAAGCTCGGACTGCTGCCGAAGCTGCTCATCGCCATCGTGCTGGGCATCATCATCGGCCAGTTCTTCCCGGTGTGGTTCTGCCGGGTCGTCGTCACGGCATCCAGCATCTTCAGCTCGTTCCTGAAGTTCATCATCCCGCTGATGATCGTGGCCTACGTCACCATGGGCATTGCCGACCTGAAGAGCGGCGCAGGCAAGCTGCTGCTCATCACGGTGGCTCTGGCCTACGGCTCCACCCTGATCGCAGGCTCGGCATCCTATCTGGTGTCCGCAAGCCTGTTCCCCAGCTTCATGAGCGAAGGCGCTCTGGAACAGATCGCCGCCACGGCTGACAACTCTCTGGCCAGCTACATTTCCATCTCCATCCCTCCGCTGCTGGACACCCTGTCTGCCGTGGTGCTGGCCTTCGTGCTGGGCCTGTGCATGTCCACCTTGCGCGGCAAGACCATCGGTGATACACTTTATAATGGCATGAAGGACTTCTCTGGCATCATCGATCAGGTGCTGCACAGCGTCATCATCCCGCTGCTGCCCCTGTACGTCTGCGGTACCTTCATCGACATGACCAAGTCCGGCAAGACCTACGCCATTCTGGGCATCCTGTGGAAGGTGTTCCTGGTGGTCATCATCATGCATCTGGTCTGCATCTTCCTGCAGTTCTGCGTTGCAGGTGCTGTGAGCCACAAGAGCCCCTTCAAGATGATCCGCAACCAGATCCCCGGCTACACCACCGCTCTGGGCACTCAGTCCTCTGCAGCCACCATCCCGGTCAACCTGCAGTGCGCTGCGGCTGACGGCGTGAGCGAGCAGATCCGCAACTTCGTGGTGCCTCTGTGCGCCAACATCCACATGGCAGGCTCCATGATCACCATTACCGCCTGCGCAACTGCCGTCTGCCTGATGAACCAGCTGCCCATCAGCCTTGCTACCGTGGTGCCCTTCATCATGACGCTGGGCGTTGCCATGGTGGCTTCTCCCGGTGCTCCCGGCGGCTCCATCATGACCGCTCTGCCCTTCCTGTACATGATCTTTGGCGCTGAGGCCGGTGACCCCAATGGCCCCATCTGCGCCATCATGGTGGCTCTGTACATCACTCAGGATTCCTTCGGCACTGCCTGCAACGTCTCCGGCGACAACGCCATCGGCGTGATCGTGGAGACCATCTACCAGAAGTTCATCAACAAGAGCAGCGCAAGCGTCTGATGCGCGGCGCGGTTTTTGACCTGACAGGAGTGACACCCCATGGCATTTATCAGTGTTTTTGATGTTCTGGGCCCGAACATGATCGGCCCTTCCAGCTCCCACACCGCAGGCGCGGAGATCATCGCCTTTCTGGCACAGAAGATGATCGCCCCGCCGCTGAAGCGGGCGGACTTTACCCTCTACGGCTCCTTTGCCAAAACCTACCACGGCCACGGTACCGACCGCGCCCTGCTGGGCGGCATCATGGGCTTTTCGGCCGATGATACCCGCATCCGGGATTCCTTTGCCATTGCCACCGACCGCGGCCTTGGCTACAGCTTCACCCCCAATGAGGTGGAGACCGACATCCACCCCAACACGGTGGATATCCGCATGGAGAATGCGGCCGGTCAGGTGATGACCGTGCGCGGTGAATCGCTTGGCGGCGGCAAGGTGCGCATCGTGCGGATCAACGGCGTGGAGGTGGACTTTACCGGCGAGTACAATGCCCTCATCGTGGTGCAGAAGGACAAGCCCGGCGTGGTGGCGCATATCTCAAAGATCCTCAGCGACCGCGGCGTGAACATCGCGTTCATGCGCCTGTTCCGCGAGGGAAAGGGACATACGGCTTATACCATCGTGGAGTCGGACGAGCGCCTGCCCGAGGGTGTGGATCAGCTGCTGCTGGCAAACCCGAACATCAACGATGTAATGGTCGTGCAGCCGTAAGGAGGGACGAGCGATGAACATGGATTTCAAGTCCGCCAAGGAGCTGCTGGACCTGTGCGAGGAAAACCAACTGCCCATTTCGGAAGTGATGCGCCAGCGGGAGTGCATTCTGGGCGAAGTGCCCCGGGATGCTGTGGATCACCGCATGGCAAAGGCATGGGAGATCATGCACGCTTCTGCCACCCAGCCGCTGAAAAAGCCCATCAAATCCATGGGCGGGCTCATTGGCGGCGAGGCCAAAAAGCTGGAAACACATTATAATAAGAAGAAAAACATCTGCGGCGATGTGCTGCAGAAGGCCATGACCTACGCCATGGCCGTGCTGGAAGTGAACGCTTCCATGGGCCTGATCGTGGCTGCACCCACCGCAGGCTCTGCAGGCGTGGTGCCGGGCATGATGCTGGCCCTGCAGGAGTGCTACCGCATCTCCGACCAGCGCATCGTGGATGCCCTGTTCAACGCCGGTGCCGTGGGCTATCTTGCCATGCGCAACGCCACCGTGGCCGGTGCCGTGGGCGGCTGTCAGGCCGAGGTGGGCATTGCGTCTGCCATGGCTGCTTCTGCCGCCGTGGAGCTGATGGGCGGCAACCCGCAGCAGTGTCTGGATGCAGCTTCCACCGTGCTGATGAACATGCTGGGCCTTGTGTGCGACCCTGTAGGCGGGCTGGTGGAGTACCCCTGCCAGAACCGCAACGCTGCCGGTGTGGCCAACGCCCTCATTGCAGCAGAACTGTCCCTGAGCGGCATCCGCCAGCTGATCCCCTTCGACCAGATGCTGGACGCCATGTACGCCGTGGGCAAGCGCCTGCCTGCCGAGCTGCGCGAGACCGCCCTTGGCGGCTGTGCCGCCACCCCCGCCGCCTGTGCCGCCTGCGGCCTGTGCAGCGGGAACTGATCTTTCAACATGCAGCGCCGCCGGTGTGGAAACGCCCGGCGGCGTTTTTGCGCGTTCGTGACCGGAAATGCCGGCCCAAACGGCGGGGCTTTGCATCTTTTTGTGCAAACACACCGAAAAGATGGCCGGGATGACTGGCGCTTGTCTGCGAAATGTGATAAACTAAACGCAGAAGTGCTCTGCGCAGCCCGTGCAGAGCGGCAAAAAAGATGATAAGTGAGGTCGTTTGTAATGAAGATCATTCGTGCAAAAGATTATGCGGATATGTCCCGCAAGGCAGCCAATATCATTTCGGCACAGGTCATTATGAAGCCCAACTGCGTGCTGGGTCTGGCGACCGGCGGCACCCCCGTGGGCGCGTATGCACAGCTGGTGGACTGGTACAACAAGGGCGACATCGATTTTTCTGAGGTGACCACCGTCAATCTGGACGAGTACCGCGGCCTGCCCAAGGAGCACCCGGAAAGCTACTGGAGCTTCATGCACCGCAACCTGTTCGACAAGGTGAACATCGACCCTGCAAAGATCAACCTGCCGGACGGCACCAACCCCGATGCAGAGGATGCCTGCGCAAAGTACAACCAGATCATCCACGCTGTGGGTGGTATCGACCTGCAGCTGCTGGGCATCGGCCACGACGGCCACATCGGCTTCAATGAGCCGGGCGAAGCCTTTGAGCTGGAGACCCACTGTGTGAACCTGACCGCCGAGACCATTGAGGCAAACAAGCGCTTCTTTGACGGCAATGTGGATCTGGTGCCCAAGCAGGCTTATACCATGGGCATCAAGACTATCATGCAGGCACGCAAGGTGCTCATGGTGGCAAACGGCAAGGGCAAGGCCGAGATCGTCAAGAAGGCATTCTTCGGCCCCGTCACTCCGGAGGTGCCCGCAAGCATCCTGCAGATGCATCCGGACTTCACGCTGGTGGGCGACGAGGAAGCTCTGAGCCTGATCTGATCGTTCCACGCTCTGACTGCCGCACGGTGCAATGCCGTGCGGCAGTTTTTTGCTGCCAACGGCTTTACAATCGCGCAAAAAGGCGGTATTCTTTATACGATACTTTTCTCAGGGAGGAAACCATGGATATCCGCCAGCTGCACTACTTTCTGGTATTGTGCGATGAAATGAATTACAGCCGCGCGGCACAGCGGCTGTTTTTGTCACGGCAGGCACTGCGGCAGAGCATCTCTGCGCTGGAAGCCGAGCTGTGCGGGCCGCTGTTCCTCAGCGCCCACCACAAGCTCACCCTTACCGACCGCGGCATGAGCCTGCAGCGCCATGCCGCGCCAGTAGTGGAGCAGTTCCAGCAGATGCAGGCATCCCTGCGGGCCGAGATCCAGTCGGCGCAGCCGGTGCGCATCGGCATCAGCGTGTCGCTGGTGCCGGACTACCTGCCCGGATTGGAGACCCAGCTGGACAAGTTCCGCCAGCAGTATCCCCATGTGGAGATGCGCTTCCGCATGATGGACAACGATGCGGTGGCGGACGATGTGGAGCAGGGGGAGCTGGACGCGGGTCTGGTCATCGATCTGGGCTGTGCTGCGCCGGTACTGGCCCGCACTACCCTGCGGGCAGACCCTGCCTGCCTGCTGGTGCCTCGGGGGCACGCGTTCTGGGATAAGGAGAGCATCCCGCTGGCAGAGCTGCGCGGTCAGCGGGTGCTGCTGCCCAGCTTGCGGCAGGATCTGTTCAGCCCGCTGTGGTCGGCCTGCGCCCGGTTGGGCTTTGCGCCGAATGCGGAGATCGGCCCCAGCTTTTATCAGGCCTATTATCTTGTGCAGGAGCAGCTTTGCACCTGTCTGACCCGCTATGAACCGGGGGCCAGACGGGAACTGGACCGTGTGCGGGATGTGCTGCTGGAAGATCTGCCCCCGCTGTGCGTCTCACTGGTGCAGCGGCGGGATCATTCCTCTGCCTACATCGACCTGCTGCGCAGCTACCTGATGGAGGTGCTGGGCGGTTCGGCCAGCCTGCCGCCCCGCCGCGGACGGCCCGCAAAGCCGTTCTACAATTTCCCGGTGCTGTCCAGTGCTGCGGCAAAGGCTGCACCGGCCCACCCGGTGCCCGGCACCCAGCTGGATTTTGCCGGCGGCACCAACTTCCGGGAGCTGGGCGGTTACGAAGCCGACGAGGGCAAGCATATCAAGTGGGGCCAGATCTGGCGCGGCATCCCTACCTGCAAGCTCACCGGTGAGGCCGACCGCGCGAAGCTGGACGCGCTGGGCCTGCGCCTGATCCTTGATCTGCGCAGCAGCGGGGAAGTGCAGAAAGAACCGGACTACGTACCGGACGGTGCACGTCTGGTGCAGATCTGCGGCCTGTGCGCCGAGGACGGCCACGAGATCTCCTTTGCGCCGGATGATATCGCCGCCCTGATGAAGGGCTATGAAGAAAGCGCCGACGGAAGCACCTTCGTGCAGGCTATGTACGAGCGGATGCTGTTTGGCAACAAGGCGTTCAAGGAGCTGTTCCGTGCGCTGGAAGCAGGCGAGACCCCCATCCTGTTCCACTGCTCGGCCGGCAAGGACCGCACCGGCGTGGCGGCCATGCTCATTCTGCTGGCACTGGGCGCTTCGGATGAGACGATCTGTGCGGACTATGAGCGCACGAATCTCTGCCGCAAGGCTGAGATCGACGCAGTGCTGGCGGAGCACGCCGAAGAGATCACGGCAAACCCGGCCTGCCGGATGCGCTATTACCGCAAGGCGGGCGTGGACCCGGCAGCCGCACCCTTTGTGCTGCGCACCATCCGCGCAAAATACGGCAGCGCCGAGAACTATCTGGAAGCCGAATACGGCCTGACCCCTGCGCGCCTGATGCGGCTGCGCAGGATGTATTTGGAATAAACGGGAACGGGGACGGCATCCGGTGCGGATGCTGTCCCTGTTTTCTGCACAAAATGTTCTGCGGGGCAGGGTTTTCCTCTTGACAAGCGGGCAATTGTTTCGTACTATAAATAGTAGTATGGAATAAAAGACGCTGTGTGCAGGTCGTTCCCGTGACCCGTGTCCCTTACAGGCAGAGCCTGCCTGTTTTTATATAAGATAGAACTGTAGATAGAAAAGCTTGCAGCCTGTTCGTGCGGCATTGGCCGTGCGTGTGGTCTTGTTGCCACTTTTTGCATTGAAAGCTCACTTATAAAAAATGTTTGCAGCCTACACCTGCCCTACAGCGTCTCCTGCTTATGATTCAGAATTTTGAATTTTAACAAAGGAGAGTGAAATGCGATGTCCACGATCATCTGGATCGTGATCTTGATCGTCGCGCTTGCTGCGGGCATCGGTGCAGGCTATTTTATTGGTTACAACAACCGTAAAAAGACCGCCGAAGCCCAGATCGGCAGCGCGGAAGCCGAGGCCACCCGTCTGGTGAACGAAGCGATCAAGACCGCAGAACAGAAGCGCAAGGAAGCGGTTCTGGAAGCAAAGGACGAGGCCTTCAAGCTGAAGGCCGAGGTGGATGCCCAGAAGGCAGAAGCCGATAAGGAGATCAAACAGCGCCGTGCGGAGATCAGCCGTCAGGAGAACCGCATCGACCAGAAGGAAACCGCCCTCGACCGCAAGACCGAGGTACTGGAAAAGAAGGAAGAGGAGCTGAAAAAGCGCGCCGCTGAGGCCGAGGAGCGTCTGGCCGAGATCGAGGCCCTGCGCGCCAAGGAGATGGAGCGGCTGGAAACGCTGGCCGGTCTGAGTCAGGAGGACGCCCGCGAGGTGCTGCTGCACAAGGTGGACGAGGAGCTGACCCACGAAAAGGCCGTGCGCGTTGCCGCCTACGAGACCGACCTGAAGGAAAACTGCGACAACATCGCACGCAACCTGATCGGTCAGGCCGTCAGCCGCTGCGCTGCCGACCACTGCAGCGAGACCACCGTCAGCGTGGTGCCGCTGCCCAGTGATGAAATGAAGGGCCGCATCATCGGCCGCGAAGGCCGCAACATCCGCGCTCTGGAGACCGCGACCGGCGTGGACCTGATCATCGACGATACCCCGGAGGCCATCACCCTGTCCTCCTTCGACCAGACCCGCCGCGAGGTGGCCCGCATGACGCTGGAACGCCTGATCGGTGATGGCCGCATCCACCCCGCCCGCATCGAGGAGACGGTGGAAAAGTGCCGCCACGAGCTGGAGCTGCAGATGAAGCGCGAGGGCGAGCGCGCCGTGATGGAGCTGGGCATCCATGGCCTGCACCCGGACCTGATCAAGCTGATCGGCCGGTTGAAGTACCGCACCAGCTTTGGCCAGAACGCCCTGACCCACAGCATGGAGGTGGCATGGGTGGCCGGTCTGCTGGCAGGCGAGATGGGTGTGAATGTGACCATGGCACGCCGTGCCGGTCTGCTGCATGATATCGGCAAGGCACTGGACCACGAGATCGAGGGCAGCCATGTGCAGATCGGTGTGGATATCTGCCGCAAGTACAAGGAAAATACCCAGATCATCCATGCCATTGAGGCTCACCACGGCGACGTGGAGCCCAAGACCCCGCTGGCCTTCATCATTCAGGCTGCCGACGCCATCAGCGCTGCACGCCCGGGTGCCCGCCGCGAGAACGTGGAAAGCTACGTCAAGCGTCTGGAAAATCTGGAGGAGATCTCTTCCAGCTTCGAGGGCGTGGAGCAGGCCTTTGCCGTGCAGGCAGGCCGCGAAGTGCGCATCATGGTCAAGCCCGATGTCATCAGCGACGATCAGGTGATCCTGCTGGCACGCTCCATTGCCAAGAAGATCGAGGACACGCTGGATTACCCCGGCCAGATCAAGGTCAATGTGATCCGCGAGAGCCGCGCTGTGGAGTACGCAAAATAAAGTTTTGCCCAAAAGGCTGCCGTGCAGATGCACAGCAGCTTTTTTCTGCTTGTAATCCGGCGGCAAAAAAGGTATCATGGAGAAAAACAGACCGAAAGGGGAGAACCACTATATGAAACATGCAAGAAAATGGCTGGCTTGCCTGCTGGCGGGTGCACTGGCGCTGGCGGTGCTGACCGGATGCAGTGCACTGATGGGCGGCACGGTGCAGAAGGATACAGAACAGGCCAAGGCCCTGATGAAAGAGGTAGACCCCAGCCTGACCTATAATACCGATCTGGAAGATGCAGCCAGCCGTTTGGCAGACTGGCTGGTGGAGGACTCCACCCAGCTGACCACCCAGTCCGGCCTGCTGACACGCAAGGTGCCCATGACCACCGGCTCCGGTGCCATGCTGGACACGAATGTGTACGATTTTATCGATCATTCCACCAGCTTTCTGTTCCTGCCCAGAGGCGTGGTGATCGGCCTTGCAATGAACAACGAATGGGGCTTTACCGGCTACTTATATGCTCCGCCGCTGAGCGAGGCGGGCAGTGCACTGCGCAGCTATGCGGCAGGCCGCACACAGATGGGCGCGGTGTTCATTGAATACGGCGGCGAGACTTACGTAGTGGCTATGTTTGCCTAAAAACCGAAAAAACGGTGTTTCCCTGCTGAGAACGGTGCGTTTTCAGCAGGGATTTTTTGTGTCTGGTATGTGCACAAAAAACAGGCTGAAAGTACGACTTATGCACAAAAAATGAAAATACGCAGGTGAAATTTCTTCATCTGTTTCCCCGAAAAACACAAAAAACTCATGTTTTCGTGAAACTGTATTTTGAGCAACTACAGTATATCTTCAAAACTGCACAAAAACAAAAACAAAATTTTTGCTGACCATTGGTCAAAGCACAGAAAAACAGCCGGAAGCCTTTCCTTTTCAGGTGGAACAGCGTATAATGCGGATATCGCACAAAGGTGTGCAGTGCTCCAGAGGAGGAGCAAAAAACCTTTGTGCATTTTTCACCATTCAATGCTTTACTTCAATAAAGCATTGAGGTAAGAGAGAGGGAAAAAATATGAAATTCGATCGTCGTATTTCTCGCCGCAGCTTCCTGGCTGCTGCAGGCGTATCGGCTGCTGCACTGGCTCTGACTGCCTGCGGCGGCTCTTCCAGCACCGCTGCTTCCGGCTCCACCGCTGCTTCTGGTGCAGCCGCCTCTGCTGAGGGCGGTGTGCTGAACGTCATGCTGGAGACCGAAGTCCAGTCTCTGGACCCCCAGCTGGCTACCGACGGCACCTCCTTTGAGGTCATCGCCAACTACACCGACGGCCTGATGCAGATGGATGCGAACGGTGCAGCCGTGGAGGCTCTGACAGAGAGCTATGAGCTGAGCGAGGACGGCAAGACCTACACCTTCCACCTGAAGGATGCAAAGTGGTCCAACGGCGATGCCGTTACCGCAGCCGACTTCGTGTTTGGCTGGCAGCGTGCTGTTGACCCCGCAAACGCATCCGAGTATGCCTACATGCTGAGCGATATCGGTCAGGTGGTCAACGCCGCCGACATCATTGCAGGCAACAAGCCCGTCACCGATCTGGGCATCACCGCAGTGGACGACAAGACCCTGAAGGTGGAGCTGAACGTTCCGGTCAGCTACTTCCTGAGCCTGATGTACTTCCCCACCTTCTACCCCATGAACCAGAAGTTCTTTGAGAGCTGCGGCGATACTTACGGCACCAGCGCAGACACCGTGCTGTCCAACGGTGCATTCGTGCTGACCAGCTATGAGCCGGCCGCCACCGCTTTTGAGCTGGTGAAGAACGCCGACTACTACGATGCTGACCGCATTGCTCTGGACGGCCTGAACTATCAGGTCATCAAGGACAGCCAGCAGGCTCTGATGAGCTATCAGAACGGCGATCTGGATATCACCCTGCTGAACGGCGAGCAGGTCGAGCAGGTCAAGGACGACCCCGAGTTCACCAGCGTGGGCGCCGGCTACCTGTGGTACATCAGCCCCAACATGGACGCTGTGCCGGAGCTGGCAAACCTGAACCTGCGCCGTGCCATCACCTTTGCACTGGATCGTGATTCCATCACCAATGACGTGCTGAAGGACGGCTCTTCTCCCGCCTACACCGCAGTGCCCGCACAGTTCGCCACCGGCCCGGATGGCAGCGATTTCAGCGCCGACCAGACCAAGTTTGCAGAGTTCTGCGCATACGATCCCGACAAGGCTGCAGAGTACTACGAGCAGGCCAAGGCTGAGCTGGGCAAGGATTCCTTCTCCTTCACCATGGTCGTCGATGCCGACGATGCTCCTCAGAAGGTCGCTCAGGTCGTTCAGGAGCAGCTGCAGACCACTCTGCCCGGCTTTACTCTGGAGCTGAAGGTAGAGCCCAAGAAGCAGCGCGTGCAGGATATGCAGGACGGCAACTTTGAGATCGGCCTGACCCGCTGGGGCCCCGACTACGCCGATCCCATGACCTATCTGGGCATGTGGGTCACCGGCAACTCCAACAACTACGGTCTGTGGAGCGACGCTGACTACGATGCCGTCATCGCAGAGTGCACCACCGGCGATCTGTGCACCGATCCCGAGGGCCGCTGGGAAGCCATGTATGACGCTGAGTCCATCGTGCTGGAGCAGGCCGCCATCTTCCCGCTGTATGGTCAGTGCAACGCCGAGATGATCTCTTCTGCCGTGACCGGCGTGGACTTCCACCCGGTTGCTCTGAACCGCGTCTTCAAGGACGCAAAGAAGAGCGTCTGATCCTGATCGAGAACTGAAATGCCGCACAGTGGCAGCGAAAACGCCGCTGTGCGACTTTTTGGCTTTTGCACTGTCCGCGCGCGGCGCACGGCTGACCGCGGCAGGCGGGAGCAGTTCTGCCCCGTGCGGGGCGGAGAAGAAACTTTAAGGGGGTCTACCCAACGTGAAAAAATACACGCTCAAGCGTATCATCACTTCGTTGTTTACGCTGCTGGCCATCCTGCTGGTGTTGTTCATCCTCATGCAGCTGATGCCCGGTTCGCCCTTCAACGATGAAAAGCTGACACCGGAAATGCGCGCATCCCTGTACGCAAAGTACGGTCTGGATCAGCCCATCTATGTGCAATTCTTCCGCTATGTGACCAACATGCTGCGCGGTGACTTCGGCGTCAGCTACAATATCTCCAAGAACACGCCCATCTCCCAGCTGATCCAGTCCCGTCTGCCCATTTCCATCCGTGTGGGCGGCATGGCTGTTACACTGGGTGCCATCGTAGGCCTTGTGCTCGGCATCATTGCAGCCCTCAAGCGGGACACCATCTTCGACACTCTGGCCACCATCATCTCGGTCATCGGCGTGTCGGTGCCGTCTTACGTGATCGCACTGGCCCTGAGCTATACCTTTGGCTTCAAGCTCAAGTGGTTCCCCATGCTGTTCTCCGCAAAGGACGTGTTCGGCTCCAGTGTGCTGCCCAGCATCTCGCTGTCCATGTTCACCATGGCTTCCATTGCCCGCTTTACCCGCAGTGAAATGATCGAAGTTCTGGACTCCGATTATATGCTGCTGGCCGAGAGCAAGGGCATTTCCGGCCCGGCGCTGATCTTCCGCCACGCGCTGCGCAACGCGCTGATCCCCATCATCACCGTGCTGGCCCCGCTGATCGTGGACCTGATGACCGGCTCGCTGGTGGTGGAGAAGATCTTCGCCATTCCCGGTGTGGGCAGCCTGCTGGTGACGGCCATCCAGTCCAACGACTACAATGTGGTCATCAGCCTGAGCTTCATCTACAGCGCCATGTACATTGGCATCATGCTGGTCGTTGACCTGCTGTACGGCATCATCGACCCGCGCATCCGCTTGGCAAAGGGGGACGACTGATATGGCAGAAAAAGCGATTCACCTGGGCGGTGAAGCCACGGCTGATGCCATCGTCAGCGCAGTGGATACCATGTATTCCGAGCATACCTTCAACGAGAAGGACTTTGTGCTCAAGCATAACGACGCAGAGATCGCAATGGACTCGAACTTTGCCGCACAGAGCTTCTGGAAGGATGTGCGGGTGCGCTTCTTCCGCAAAAAGAGCGCGGTGCTCGGCCTGATCCTCGTTGTCTTTATCGTGCTGCTGGCGGCATTTGGCCCCGGTATGAACGAGTATACCTACTCCGGTCAGGAGCTGAGCCAGAAAAACTTTGCGCCCCGCGTGCAGGTGCTGGAAAACTTCGGCATCTTCAACGGTGACGAGAAAATGAGCACCACCACCGGTTCCAAGACGGTCAATGCCTATGTGGAAAAGGGCAAGGAGGATGTCTACTACTGGTTCGGCAGCGACACCTATGGCCGCGATATCTGGACCCGTACCTGGGAGGGTGCCCGCGTGTCCCTGATCATCGCGGTTGCCGCCGCCATCATCGATATGGTCATCGGCATGAGCTACGGCCTGATCTCCGGCTACTTTGGCGGCAAGGTGGATATGATGATGCAGCGTTTTCTGGAAGTTGCCAACGGCATCCCCCGTCTGGTGATCGTCACGCTGCTTCTGCTGGTGCTCAAGCCCGGCATGATCACCATTATCTTTGCTCTGATGCTCACCGAGTGGGTGGGCATGAGCCGCATTGCCCGCGCTGAGATGCTCAAGCTGAAGGATCAGGAGTTCGTGCTGGCCTCCCGCACGCTGGGTGCAGGCAGCTTCTTCATCATCTTCAAGGAAGTGCTGCCCAACATCATCGGACCCATCATCACGCAGGTCATGTTCAGCATCCCCACCGCAATTTTCACCGAGGCATTCCTGTCCTTTGTGGGTCTGGGCATCCCGGTGCCGCAGTGCTCGCTGGGTTCGCTGATCAGTGAGCTGTACAACAGCTTCACCACCCATCCTTATCAGATCATCCCGCCGATGGTGGTCATGAGCCTGCTGATGATGAGCTTCAACCTCGTGGCCGATGGCCTGCGCGAGGCTCTGGACCCCAAGATGAAGAGTATGTAAGGAGGAACACCCCATGCCTGAAAACAAAAAAGAACAGGTCTTGTCGGTGCGAGACCTTGATATCACCTTTAAGACCACCGCAGGCCCGGTGCACGCCATCCGCGGCGTGAACATCGACCTGTACAAGGGCGAAACAGTGGCGCTGGTGGGCGAATCCGGCTCCGGCAAGTCCGTTACCATGAAGGCCGCCATGGGCATTCTGGCCCAGAACGCTACCGTGAACAGCGGTTCCATCCAGTTCAGCTACCATCACGCCGACGGCAGCCCCGAGACGGTGGATCTGCTGCAGAAGGACAAAAAGTGGATCCGCCGCCACATCAACGGCAAGCGCATCGCCATGGTGTTTCAGGACCCCATGACAAGCCTTGACCCCACCATGCCCATCGGCAAGCAGATCATGGAGGGCATGCTGTGGCACTACAAGATGCCCAAGGATGCCGCCTACAAAAAGGCTGTGCAGCTGCTGGAAGAGGTGGGCATCACCGATGCCGAAAAGCGCATGAAGAGCTACCCGCACCAGCTGTCCGGCGGTATGCGCCAGCGCGTGGTCATTGCCATTGCACTGGCCTGCGACCCCGACCTGCTGATCTGTGACGAGCCCACCACGGCACTGGATGTGACCATTCAGGCCAAAATTCTGGAGCTGATCCGCAGCATCCAGCGTGAGCGCGGCATCTCGGTCATTTACATCACCCATGATCTGGGCGTTGTGGCAAAGGTGGCCGATTATGTGGACGTGATGTACGCAGGCAAGATCGTGGAGACCGGCACCATCGACGAGATCTTCTACGAGCCGCGCCACCCCTACACATGGGGCCTGCTTTCCGCCATGCCCGATCTGGACACCGCAGACGACCGTCTGTACACCATTCCGGGTTCGCCGCCGAACCTGCTGCATGAGAAGCAGGGCGATGCCTTTGCGCCGCGCAACCACTTTGCCCTGAACATCGACGACGAAGTGGACCCGCCCATGTTCAAGATCAGCGACACCCACTATGCAGCTACATGGCTGCTGGACCCCCGCGCACCCAAGGTGGACATGCCGCCTGAGCTTGCTCAGCGCATTGCCCGCATGCGTGCCGAGGCAGAAAAGATCAAGGAGGCGGAATAAATGGCAGGACAGAATGCTGCTCCGCTGCTGAAGGTCGAGGGCCTGAAGCAGTATTTCCGCGTGAGCAAGAGCTATACCGTCAAGGCTGTGGACAATGTCAGCTTTGAGATCTATCCCGGCGAGACCTATGGTCTGGTGGGCGAGTCCGGTTCCGGCAAGTCCACCATCGGCCGCAGCGTCATCCGCCTGTATGACCCCACTGCCGGCAAGATCACCTTTGATGGGCATGATATCAGCGGCAGGCTGAGCCGCGTGCAGAACGATACGCTGCGCACCCAGATGCAGATGATCTTTCAGGACCCCATGGCGTCCCTGAACCCCCGCAAGAAGGTGGAGGATATCATCGGCGAGGGTCTGGACATCCACCACATGTACAAGACCCGCGAAGAGCGCCGCGAAAAGGTGGAGAAAATTCTGGCCAAGGTGGGCCTTGCGCCCGAACATGCCGAGCGCTATCCCCACCAGTTCTCTGGCGGCCAGCGCCAGCGCGTGGGCATTGCCCGCGCCCTCATCATGAACCCCAAGCTCATCATCGCAGATGAGTGCATCTCGGCGCTGGACGTGTCTATTCAGGCGCAGGTGGTCAACCTGATGAAGGATATCCAGCAGGAGACCGGCACGGCCTACCTGTTCATTGCGCATGACCTTTCCATGGTCAAGTACATCTCGGACCGCATCGGCGTGCTGCATCTGGGCCACCTGCTGGAGACGGGTACGACCGAAGAGATCTTCGAGAATCCCATCCACCCCTACACCCGCAGCCTGCTGTCGGCCATCCCGCTGCCGAACCCCGTTGTGGAGAAGCGCCGCGTGGCTGAGACCTACGACTATGCCACTTCCGGCATCGATTACAACAAGGGCACCGATCACCATGTGAGCGGCAGCCACTATGTCAAGTGCACCGACGAAGAGTTTGCAAAATGGTGTAAATGATAGTAAACAAAGAAGGAGCGTTCCCGCGTGGAAACGCTCCTTCTTTGTTTTATTATCATTACGCAGAAAGGAATGGAATGCAGGAGATTCAGCAGTTATCGTAGCGGGCAAGGTTGCAGTTGCGGCGTTCGATAAAGTAGTACAGGGCTTTGCTCCGGCTGAAAAAGGCAAAGCGCATTTTATTGTAGAAGGACAAAATGGAACGGCTCTTTTGGTAGGCATGACGGATGAGCTGATCCGATTCAGGGTCTAAGGCAGAACGATAGAGGATCGGGTAATCATTCAGGGCCATATCCACAAAATAGGCATCGTTTTCCAACATGTCAGGGTACAGCTTTTCAAGAAACAGGTAACGCTCTGTGACCATCGCAAGCCTGTCCTGAAAGAACTTTATACAGTCTGTATGGAGAGTGCTGCCATCGCGCTGATAATAGTAATACAGGGGTTCGTCCGAGTACACGATCTGCCCTGCGTCGAACAGGATCTTGTGTGCAATGCCAAGATCTTCCATAACACGACCGACCGGAAACCGGATGGTGTCAAACAGTTTCCGTTTGCATAATTTATTCCATGCATAACATGCGTAGGTATCCTCCGTAAAAAGCTCCCGGATGGCATCAGCACCCTGAAAGAGCGTAACGTTTCGGGAAGAAAGCGGAGCAGGGACCTCCGGCCCATCAGCATAGACGAGTTTCCAATGGACGGCAGAAATATCGGTGTGGTACTCATGGAGCAGATCATAAAGGGTCTCGATGAAATTTTCTGCAATGTAATCATCGCTGTCAACAAAGGAGATGTACGCACCGGATGCCGCATCCAGTCCCACATTCCGGGCATCGGATTGGCCGCCGTTTTTCTTATGGATGACCCTGATGCGTGCGTCCCGCTGTGCCCATGCATCACAGAGTGCAGGGCAGTTATCGGGAGAACCATCATCGACCAAGATCACCTCAAGGTTCGGATATGTCTGGGCCAGAATGCTGGCGACACACCGGTCCAGATAGGGTTCTACTTTATATACCGGAACAATGACGGACACGAGTTCGTTATTTGTATTCTGCATGATATCCTCCTCCAAGCTGGTTTAATCATATCATGGGAGCAGGGATTCCGCAATGAGAACTTTATAAGTTTTGGGTTCAAGCGGTTATGAGAACGTCGCTAA
>OHDU01000100.1_pt1 | contig 18727 bp, 8 predicted proteins | sample 1567101 | NCBI WGS metagenome assembly OHDU01 (sample SAMEA3879511, study PRJEB24766) | human gut metagenome | biome: human-associated habitat; feature: feces | place: USA | collected 1985/1987 | reverse complement strand
TTCCCGAAAAAAATGTATACTTTAGTTTCCGAAAATACCCGTTATGCATCGTCGCTTTCTTATATCCCGTTTTTTCATAGTCTGCATCGGATTTGTCCTTTCCGAGATACAGATCGTTGCTGCCGAGTCTTTTCCTCAGGTGCGTTTCACCCCGTTACCTTCCGACATTTTGCCGTCGAACGAAGTGCGCAAACTTTATCAGGATTCCGATGGATATATCTGGATTCCAACTTATAACGGATTGGCCCGCTACGATGGATACGGAGCCATCACCTACGGTATGCGTGATGTTTCGAACGGGTTGTTCAACACGTTCGTCAATGTCGTTGCCGAGGACCACGACAAGAACCTGTGGATCGGAACCGAGCACGGCCTTTTTCGGCTCGACAAGGTTTCGGGAAACATCGTGGCCGACGAATATCCAGAGTTGGCGGATTGCAACATCGCAGTCATTCTGTGCGATACGGGCAACGGCATCTGGATCGGCGGCGACAAGGGCCTTTTCCGCAAAAATGCGCTCGACCGTAATTTTCATCCCGTCCCGATCTCCAATTCGGCGGGTCGTCCCGTCAAGGCGGTCACCTCCATCATCAAGGATGACAAACTGAACCTGTGGATCGCCGCTTTCGATCAGGGTTTGTTGCGTTATGATATCCGTGAGGATCGCGCCTATGCTTGCGACGATGCCGTGCTGCGTAAAGCACATGTTTTGGCACGTGATGTCGCGGGTAATATCTGGGTGGGTACGTGGGGCGCCGGAGTGGTGCGGCTGGTTAATCCTCTGGCCCCGGGACCGACCCGTTACGTGCATTATAAACACGTGCCGGGCAGAACGCACTCGCTGCTCGACGATATTATTTACGATATTGAGGAAAATCCCGAGCAGAATACCATCTGGATCGGTGGTCGCAGCGGGTTGAGCATCCTCCACGACATCGACAATCCCGATTCGTTCCAGAATTTCTTTCCCGGCGACAACGTGGGAGACCTGCCCTATAACGAGGTGAATTCGATCCTTCGAACCCGTGACGGACTGATGTGGATCGGTTTGTTGGGTGGCGGCGTCTGCAAGGTCCAGACCAGCGGAACCAAATTCGAGTCCGATCGGCTGGAACCGATCAGAACCCGTTACAACACGAGTTCTGTTCGAAGTATGTATTACGCCGGAAACGGCGACTTCTGGTTCGGGCTGCTTGATTTCGGCCTTATAAAATACAACATTCGAAGCGGTAAAATCGTCGATTACCACGAGCATCCCGATTTGAAGTCGCTTCCTTACACTTCGACCGTCAATACGATCATCCGCCGCTCGACTACCGGGGAACTGTATTTCGGAACGCAAAACGCCGGTATTTGGGTGTATAACGAAACGCAGCACAAGGTTCGGCAGATCAATCATTTCAACCAGCCGAACTTTCTGGACGACTGCGTGATTGCTCTGTGTGAGGATACGCACGGCAATCTGTGGATAGGCTCCCGGTTAGGTATTTACGTCGAATCGACAGACGGGCGTTTCCACACCGCTGCTGAATGGCTCGGATACGCTACGCCATTCGATCAGACTTATGTGTTCGACATCTGTTGCGACAAAGCAGGCGATGTTTGGATCGCTTCCAACGGTCAGGGCATTCTGCATATCCGTACGGCAGACGGAACCTGGAGGCAGTATACACGCGACAACGGCATGATTTCCGATCATGTCTATTGCCTGCAGGCCGACGATACGGGGTGTATCTGGGCCGGAACTTTTGCGGACGGACTTGCGGTCCGTATTCCTTCGGAAGGGAGCTTTAAGGCCGTGTCGGCTTTCCCGAATCTGGAAAACAAAGGTATCGGCAATATTGCCCGGGATGAAAACGGCCGGATGTGGATTACCACGAATAATTCGGTCTTTTCCTTTTCGCCGGACAGCCTGGGCAATCCCGAGCATATCAATACCTATATTATATCGGCCGACATGCAGTCGTTCTTCTTCAACCGAAACGCTTCGGCGCAGGTCGATTACGGACGCATTGCTTTCGGAGGATCGAATGGGCTGATGATATTCACCGGCAATCGCACGCAGCCCCACCAGACGAGACTGCCGATCGTGCTCACAGACTTCAAGGTGCATAATCGTTCGTTACGGACCATTCCCGCACGGGAACGATCGCGCATCTCTCTCCGGGATATCGATTACACGGATGCCGTGACGCTTACGCACGACCGGAACAACTTCTTCATCGAATTCTCGATGCTCTCCTATGCCAATCCGCGCGATCATATTTTTAGATACCGGCTCGACGGATTTGATAAGGAGTATGTTACGGCCGATTCGCACCACCGTTTCGCCTCATACAGCAATCTTTCACCGGGAACCTACACATTCCGTCTGCAGGCTGCCGGGGAAAACGGCGTGTGGAGCAGCAACGAGCGGACGCTCACAGTGCGGATACTCCCCGCCCCGTGGCTTTCGTGGTGGGCCTGGACGATCTATTCCGTGCTGCTGCTGGTGCTCGCCTATGGGGTCGTGCGGTTCCTGCGCTACCGGCTCCGGCTGCGTCAGGAGGTGCAGATTTCGAAGTTGGAGCGACAAAAAACCGAAGAACTGAATCATGCCAAATTGCAGTTTTTCACCAACGTCACTCACGAACTGATGACTCCGCTGACGATTATTCTTACTTCGCTCCAGAACCTGAACAACGGCACAGGGGACAATCAGACTCTTTACGGTGTCATGTCGGCCAATGCGACGCGGCTGATGCGACTGATTCAGCAGATACTCGAATTCCGGAAAGTCGAGAGCGGGAATCTGAAAATCCGTGTTTCGCATGGCGATGTCGTCGGATTCGTTCGCCGGTGTGTGGAAGCTTTTGCCCCGCTTGTGGCCCGAAAGCAGCTCAAGGTCTATTTCCGTGCTTCGTCGGAACAGGTCGACGGCTGGTTCGATCCCGACAAACTCGATAAGATCGTCTACAACCTGCTGTCCAATGCGGCAAAATACACGCCCGACAAGGGTGAAATTATCATCCGGATCGAAACCGGAGACGACTGTTCGGTCTGCATTTCGGTCGCCAACAGCGGCGAACTGATGACCCAGCAGACTATCGACGGACTTTTTCGCCGGTTTTACGACGGCAATTACCGGAAACACCATACGATTGGAACCGGTATCGGTCTGTCGTTGGTCAAGGATCTCACCGACCTCCACCGAGGTTCAATCCGGGTGTCGAGCGACGAGCAGGACGGCAACTGTTTCCGAATCACGCTACCCATAGGTCGAGATGCTTATACCGAAGAGGAGATCGACGATGATACCGGAGACGATGCCGCGGAAAAAATTTACGAAGGGGCCGGAGAATTCGTTCCGGTGCAGCCCGATGCGGCGATGACCGATACCCCCTCCCGCACACGCACTGACCATACGCTGTTGGTCGTCGATGACAACGAAGAACTGCTCTTGTTGATCTCCAATCTTTTGGCGCCCTATTTCCGAATTGAAACGGCATCCGACGGAGAAGAAGCGCTTCGTATATTGTCCCGACAGCCGGTCGATCTGATCGTTTCGGATATCATGATGCCCGGCATGGACGGTATCGAATTGTGCCGACGGATCAAGCAGACCTTCGAATACTGTCATATTCCGGTTATCCTGCTTACGGCCAAAAATGCCGACGAAAGCCGGATTGAAGGGTATAATTCAGGGGCGGACGGCTATGTCACCAAGCCCTTCAACCTGCAGTTGCTCTACGCCCAGATTGTCAATCAACTCCGGAAATTGGAGGTTCGGGGCCTGCATTTCCGTAATCAGCCGGTTTTTGAGGTGGAGAAACTGGAGTATACTTCAATGGACGAAAAGTTCATGCGTCAGGCTATGGCGTGCGTCAATGCGCATATCGACGATTGCGAATTTGCACAGGCCGATTTTACCCGTGAAATGAATATGTCGCGTACGATTCTTACCGAAAAACTCAAATCGCTCACCGGGTTGACTCCGGCTGCATTCATCATTGACGTGCGACTGCGTGCTGCCTATCATTTGCTCGAAGAGCAGAAGAAGATGCGTATTGCCGATCTGGCCTATGCTTCCGGATTCAACGACCCGAAATATTTCAGTACGTGCTTCAGAAAGAAATTCGGATTCTCTCCCAAGGAATTTATCGACAGACTGAACGAAAAAGGCGATAAAATCGCTTGATTGTCCGCAGAAGCGGGCCTACAACCGTTTTTCGGTAAAAATTCGACCTGCATGATCCATGTCAGGAGTATTTTCGTACCCGGTAGATTTTGTCCCGGCAGAGTGGATGGAATCGGCTCAATCCATAGGATATGATTATGAAACTCATTTTTGCAATCTCCATTGTCGCTCTTTCGTTCTTCGGCACTGCCTGCCGGAGATCTGTCGGCGAAATGATTCTGGTGCCGATGCCGCAGGAGGCAACCTTTACGGGAGGTTACTTTGAAACGGACAGCGCCCGATTCGTGGAGCGTGCAGGCGATGGGTACGTTGCCTGCCGAATCGATCCTTCGGCTCCGGAGATTCGTCCGGAGGGTTACCGGCTGAAAGTGACTCGCCGGGGCATTGACCTTACGGCCCTGGATTCCGCGGGACTGTTCTACGGCCGGCAGACGCTGTGCCTGTTGGCGACCGCACAGGGGATTCCCTGCGTGGAAATCATCGATAATCCCTGTTTCGGTTATCGGGGTATTCATCTCGATGTTTCGCGGCACTTTTTCCCCGTTGAAACGATATTCCGGCTCCTCGATGAAATGGCACGGTACAAGCTTAACAAATTTCATTTCCACCTGGCGGATAACGGCGGCTGGCGCATCAGGATCGACGCTTATCCGCTGCTGACCCGGCTGGGAGCATTCCGTACGGAGTCCGACTGGCTCGAATGGTGGAGTTACGGCGACAGGCATTATGTACCCGAGGACACACCGGGGGCCTATGGCGGTTACTATACGAAAGAGGAAATTCGCAGAATCGTTGCCTATGCTGCCGAACGCTTCATCGAGGTGATTCCGGAAATTGAGTTCCCGGGGCACTCCGACGAGGTTTTCGCAGCTTATCCGGAGCTCTGCTGCTCGGGCCGGGCCTATACTTCCGGCGAGTTTTGCGTCGGCAATCCGCTGTCGTTGAAATTTATGGACGAGGTCCTGACCGAGGTTCTGGAGTTGTTCCCCTCGAAATACATCCATATCGGCGGCGACGAGGCCGACCGGACAGCTTGGAAGAGCTGTCCCAGATGCCGGCATCTGGCCAGGGAGTTGGGCGGAGTGGACCAGGTGCAATGCTATCTGGTCGAACACGCCGAAAAGTTTCTGGCGGAACACGGACGCACGATGATCGGATGGGATGAAATCCTGAAGAACAACCTGCGATCCACCTCTACGGTAATTTCCTACAGGGGGCAGCGAGGAGGCATCGAGGCGGCCAACCGCGGTTACGATGTGGTCATGTCGCCGGGCGAGATCCTCTATTTCGACTGGTATCAAGCCGATCCTCATACACAGCCGCGCGCGATGGGCGGTTTCTCGCCGATTCGGAAGATGTACGGTTTTCATCCCGTCCCCGATACCCCTGCAAAGGCGGCCGACAATGAATCGATAATTCGCGGTGAATTCGTTTCGCCGGATTCGGTCGAATATATCTATGACGGCGGCAAAGAGCACGTCATCGGGGTACAGGGTTGCACATGGACCGAGTTTATAGAAACGGAAAAACATTTGGAATACATGATTTTCCCGCGTTTGCTGGCAGTTTCCGAACTTGCCTGGACTCCCCGGGAGCGATGTGAGTGGAATGATTTCCGTCGTCGTATCAATGTTCATGTATCGTTGCTGCATGCGCGGGGAATCAATGCTTTTCCATTGAGCGACGACGTTGTGATTACGGCTCAGATGCTTTCCGAAGGCAAAAAGGCCCGGGTGACGCTCGACACGGAGAAATATCCCGCCGAAGTACGCTATACTTTGGACGGTACGGCCCCGGTTCCCGGATCAGACCTTTACGACGGGCCTTTTGTCGTGAAAGCGGGGACAACCGTCCGGGCGGCGCTCTTTGTCGCAGGCAGGATGGAGGGGACCATGACGGAACTCTATGTCGATGCCCGCCGCAATGTCGATAATTACTATACTTATCTGAATACTCCCGAGGTATACGCCTCGACAGACCGTTAATCGATACTTTATGAAAAAACTACTGATCGCACTGTTTTTGTTTCCCGTGACGCTGGTCGTGGCGGTTCCGTCTGCAAAGCCCCGGTTGGGCGAGGCTCCGGTCCGGAAGATCGTTGCGGCTATGAGCCTTGAGGAGAAGGCCGGCCTGCTGGTGGGAACCTCAATGGAGGGTTACGCTGGCGAGGGCGCTGTAACGGGCCGCACGTTGAAAACAGTTCCCGGTTCGGCCGGAACTACCCGCTCTTTGGAATCCTACGGCATTCCGACAACGGTGATGGCCGACGGTCCTGCGGGCCTTCGTATCGATCCGGAACGTGCAGGAGATGCACGGACTTATTTCTGTACGGCTTTTCCGATCGGCACGATGCTCGCCTCGACCTGGGACGAGGCGGCTATTGAACGCTGTGGCGCAGCAATGGGTAACGAGGTGCTCGAATATGGCTGCGACGTGATTCTCGGTCCGGGTATGAACATCCACCGCCATCCGCTCTGCGGCCGCAATTTCGAATATTATTCCGAGGACCCGTTGCTGAGCGGCAAATGCGGCGCGGCGATGGTGCGGGGCATTCAGTCGCAAGGCGTAGGGACTTCGGTCAAGCACTTTGCGGCCAACAACCAAGAGTCGATGCGCTTACAGAATGACGCCCGGGTGTCGCAACGTGCGTTGCGTGAGATTTATCTGCGAGGATTCGAGATCGCCGTCAAGGAGGGGCGTCCGTGGACGGTCATGTCGTCCTACAATCGTATCAACGGACCTTATACGCAGGAGAGCCGCGAGTTGCTGACCACTGTTCTGCGCGACGAATGGGGCTACGAAGGTCTTGTCGTGTCGGACTGGATCGGAAAACGTAACACCGTGGCACAAGTACATGCCGGCAACGACCTGATGATGCCGGGAGAACCGGCTCAGGCGAGAGAGATTGTAGAAGCGGTGCGCAGCGGGAGACTCGCCGAGGCGGATGTTGACCGGTGTGTGACCCGTGTACTCGAATATATTCTGCGGACGCCCCGTTTCCGGAAACAAGCCGTGTCGGAGACTCCCGACTTGGAAGCACATGCTGCCGTATCGCGTCAGGTGGCAGCGGAAGGCATGGTTTTGCTCCGCAACGAAGGCGCTGCTTTACCACTTGCCGCAGGATGTAATCTCTCGGTGTTCGGAGTCAATGCCTATGACTGCATTGCCGGAGGTACGGGCGCCGGACACGTCAACAAAGCCTATACGGTCGATTTGGACGAAGGTTTGTGCAACGCCGGATTCCGGCTTAACACCCGTACGGCAGATCTCTATGCAAAATACATGTCTTTCGGTGAGGCACTGCTCGCGGAGCAGAACGCCCTGCGTTATTTGGGCGAAAAGTGGTTTGTCCCCGAAACGACGCTGACGCCGGAATTCATCGCTTCGCGTGCGGCGGACAGCGATGCGGCCATCGTTGCCTTAGGCCGCAATTCGGGTGAATACAACGATCGTCCTACATCGGATTTCTACCTGACGGAAGCCGAACGGGAACTGCTCGAATCGGTCTGCTCGGCGTTTCATGCCGCGGGTAAGAAGGTGGTCGTGGTGCTCAATATCGGCGGCGTGATCGAAACCATGTCGTGGAAGGAACTTCCCGACGCTATCTTGTTGGCCTGGCAGGGAGGTTTGGAAGCCGGGAATGCCATGGCTGATGTTTTGAGCGGCCGCGTATCGCCTTCGGGAAGGCTGCCGATGACTTTTCCGGCGGATTATTCGGATCATCCGTCATCGAAGAATTTTCCGCTCGACTATCGGGGGCGCTGCGGCGATTGGGCCGACGACGCCCCGGAACGGCACCTGCGAAACCTGGGATTCACTTGTTACGAGGAGGATATCTGGGTGGGTTACCGCTATTTCTCGACCCATGCTCCGGAGGCGGTGTCCTATCCTTTCGGCTATGGTTTGGGGTATACGACCTTCGAGTGGACGGATGCGGCCGTCAGGCGTTCCGGGACGGATTATGCGGTAACGCTCCGTGTAACCAATACAGGTTCGCGCGCCGGACGGGAGGTCGTTGAACTTTATGTTGCAGCCCCGCAAGGGGCGCTGCCGAAGCCCGTGCGCGAATTGAGGGCTTTTGCCAAAAGCCGGGAATTGCAGCCCGGGGAGTCGCAGGCGCTGACCCTTCGTTTCGCGGCTGCCGATCTGGCCTCGTTCGACGAGCGTATTTCGGCGTTTGTCGTCGATTCGGGGCGCTATATGGCCGAACTGGGGCGTTCTGCCGACGACATTGTCCAGCGGCTGCCTTTTGTCGCCAAAGCTTCCGAGCGCAAGGTGCATGACGTACTGAAACCGCAGGAGCCCCTGCGACGACTCAAATTCTGATGCAATGAAAATAATAGCTTGTTTGTTGATTTGTATGGGCTGCAATGCGCTGTTTGCAGCAGTGCCGCCCGCTATCCGGCCCGATGCGAAGATCGAAACCCGGATTGAAAAGATACTCGGCCGCCTGACGCTTGAAGAGAAAATCGGCCAAATGTGTCAGTTGACCGTCAGCATGGTGACCGATATGAATGATTCCGGGCATCCGTTCATCAGCGATGAGCTGCTCGATACGGTCATCGGACATTACAAAGTCGGGTCGATTCTCAACGTACCGTTCGATGAGGCGCAGTCCCGGGAGGCATGGACGCAGATTATCGGTAGGATTCAGCGTCGTTCGCTCGACTGCCTGGGGATTCCCTGCATTTACGGTGTCGATCAAATGCACGGTGCTTCCTACACCCGCGGTGCAACCTTTTTTCCGCAGGGGATCAACATGGGTGCCGCGCTGAACTGTGAACTGATGCGCCGTTCGTCGGAGATTTCGGCTTATGAAACCCGTGCCTGTGCCATTCCGTGGAATTTTGCGCCGGTGATGGATTTGGGACGCGATCCCCGATGGTCGAGGATGTGGGAGAGTTACGGAGAGGATGTTTGTGTCAATTCCCGGTTGGCGGCGGCTTCCGTGCGCGGTTTGCAGGGCGATGATCCCAATCGGATCGGGATGTATCGGGTGGCTGCTTGTTTGAAGCATTTCATGGCCTACGGCGTCCCCGTGTCGGGCAAGGACCGAACGCCTTCGTCCGTTACGCGCAACGCCCTGCGCGAAAAATATTTTGCCCCCTTTCTCGAATGTATCCGGGCCGGGGCGCTGTCGTTGATGGTCAACTCGTCCAACAACGACGGTATGCCCTTTCATGCCAACCGCGAGTTGCTCACGGGGTGGTTGAAGGAAGAACTGAACTGGGACGGGGTGATCGTTACGGATTGGAATGATATTTACAATCTATATGAGCGGGATCATATCGCCGAGAGCCGCAAGGATGCGGTTCGGATCGCTATAAATGCCGGGATCGATATGGCCATGGTCCCTTTGGACCGGGATTTCTGCGTCTATCTCCGTGAACTGGTCGAGGAAGGGCTGGTTTCCGAAAGACGCATCGATGATGCCGTTCGTCGGATTTTGCGGTTGAAAATGCGCATCGGGCTGTTCGAAGAGCCGTTCCCGGACACTTCGAAGTTCGATCGTTTCGCGAGTGATGAATTCGCCGCCGTGGCTTTGCAAGCTGCCGAAGAGTCGGAGGTGCTGCTCAAAAACGACGGAGGTCTGCTACCGCTCCCGAAGTCGGCGCGTATCCTGCTCACCGGCCCCAATGCCAATTCCATGCGCTGTCTCAACGGCGGCTGGTCTTACACCTGGCAGGGTGAGCGTTGCGATGAGTTTGCAGATCGTTACAATACGATTTACGAGGCCTTGGCGCGTAAATTCGATCATGTTACCTGGATTCCAGGCGTAGAATACGGCACCCCCTCGGAGAATTGGCAGGTGGAGCGTGTGCGGGGAATCGGCGAAGCAGTCTCGGCAGCGGCCGATGCAGACGTGATTGTCGTCTGCATCGGCGAGAACTCCTATTGTGAAACTCCGGGCAACATGAATGATCTGAACTTGTCGCAAAACCAGAAAAAACTGGTCCGCGAACTGGCGTCTACGGGGAAACCCCTCGTATTGGTGTTGAACGAGGGACGGCCGCGTCTGATCGGCGATATAGAGCCGTTGGCGCAGGCTGTCGTCGATATCCTGCTGCCCGGCAATTACGGGGGTGACGCACTGGCCAATCTGCTTGCCGGGGATGCGAACTTCAGCGCCCGGCTTCCCTTTACCTATCCGCGCTGGCCCGATGCGTTGGCCACCTATGACTACAAACCCTGTCAGAAAAGGGGTACGATGGAGGGCGAATACAACTACGATGCCGTGATGGACGTGCAATGGCCTTTCTGCCACGGATTGAGTTACACTACATTCGAATACGGAAATCTGCGGGCTAACCTTACGGAATTTCGGGCCGGAGATACGCTTTCGTTCACGGTCGATATCTCCAATACAGGCGACTGCGCGGGCAAGGAGGCCGTATTGCTCTGGTCGAGCGATTTGGTGGCAAGCCTGACGCCTGACGTGATCCGGCTGCGCAATTTCGAGAAGATCTCCCTTGAACCGGGCGAAACCCGTACGGTGACGCTTTCGATACCGGCATCCGATCTGGCGTTTGTCGGTTATGACGGTCGCTGGCGGCTCGAAAAGGGCGATTTCCGGATCCGTATGGGTACGGAGACCCTGTTCGTCCGATGCGTGGAAACCCGGGTGTGGGACACCCCTAACATTCCCTGAAACCGTTCTAAAACATACCGATATGAAAAATGTTTTTTTTGCCGTCATGGCGCTTGCTGTTTCATTTACGGAAACCCGAGCGGCGGATTCTCCCGCGATCGTTCCCATGCCTCAGCACATCGCTTACGCAACTGGCGAAGGAGCGGTGCTCTCCGCCGGATCGCGGATCGCTGTACCCGGCGGGGCTAAAGCGTTGCGGAGTGTCGCGGAACTCTTCGTGCGGGATATTTGCCGGGAACATGGACTTCGGCTGAAAGTTTCCGGAATTTCCGAAAGCGGCATCGTACTCGGGATCGATCCGGCGCTCAGGGCGGAGGCCTATTCGCTCGACATCGGCCAAGGGCGTGTCGCCGTGACGGGCGGTTCCCCTTCGGGACTCTTCTACGGATTGCAGAGCTTGCGTCAACTTATCTCGCAGTATGGCATGCGACTTCCGGCAGTGCATGTGGAGGATGAACCTTGTTTCGCTTATCGCGGCGCCATGCTCGACTGCTGCCGTCATTTCTTCACGGTTGACGAGATCAAAACGTTCATCGACATATTGGCGCTCCACAAACTCAACCGTTTTCACTGGCATCTGACCGACGACCAGGGATGGCGTATCGAGATCAGGCATTATCCCGAATTGACGAAAGTGGGGTCACGGCGAGCCGAAACAGTCCTTGGACGCAATACGAATATCTACGACGGCATACCTTCGGGAGGATACTATACGCAGCGACAAATTCGTGACGTCGTAGCCTATGCGGCCGAACGGTTCATTACGGTCATCCCTGAAATCGAGATGCCGGGACATGCCTCGGCGGCACTGGCGGCCTATCCCTGGCTGGGGTGTGCCGGTGAGGGGTATATGGTACGGACGCGATGGGGTGTATTCCCGGAAGTTTATTGCGCGGGCAAGGATTCGACGTTCGAATTCATGGAGAACGTGCTTGCAGAGGTGTGTGAACTGTTTCCCTCGGAATATATCCATATCGGCGGGGATGAGTGTCCCAAACAGAGTTGGACGAGCTGTCCCGCCTGTCAGCAGCGTATCCGTAATGAGCGGTTAGAGCATGAAAACGAATTGCAGAGTTATTTTGTCCATCGGATTGAAAAATGGCTCAACGCCCGGGGGCGCAATCTGATCGGGTGGGACGAAATACTCGAAGGAGGGATTTCAAAGACGGCTACGATTATGTCGTGGCGCGGTGCCGATAGCGGCGTTGCCGCTGCCAAGGCCGGGAATCAGGTGATCATGACCCCCAACACGCATTGTTATCTCGATTATTTTCAGACGCAGGAGCCGGAGCGCCTCGAACCACTCGGTATCGGCGGTTACGTGCCGGTTCGTAAGGTTTATTCGTTCGATCCCTATGACCGTCTTTCTTCAGCGGAACAATCCTGTATTCAGGGAGTACAAGGGAATATATGGACGGAATATATCGCTTCTTTTGCCCATGCACAGCATATGGCCTTGCCGCGGCTGGCCGCATTAGCGGAGGTGGGATGGGCCTGCGACCGCCGCGATTTCGGGGATTTCACCCGGCGCATGACGGTATTCCGGAAACTTTACGACAAATGCGGCTATCGCTACGCCTCCTATTTCTTCGATGGAACGGGCGAATAAATCGGTCTACCGGTGCTAAATATACTGCGATGATGAACCCGAACAGACGACTTTTATCTTTGGACACCCTGCGGGGGGTCGATATGTTCTTTATTATGGGCTTTTCAGGGCTCGTGACCTCGTTGTGCGCACTGTGGCCCGGATCTTTTACCGATATGCTTGCGTCGCAGATGCAGCATGCGGCGTGGAATGGACTAACGATTCAAGACACGATCTTTCCTCTGTTTCTTTTTATCGCAGGCGTGGCGTTCCCCTTCTCGCTGGCCAAACAGCGTGCACGCGGATTCGGCAGAAAACGGATTCTGGACCGGATTTTCCGCCGCGGACTGATTCTTGCCCTGTTGGGAATGGTTTATAACGGGTTGTTCGAGCTCAATTTCTCCTCGTTGCGCATAGCAAGCGTGCTGGGACGGATCGGCTTGGCCTGGATGTTCGCCGCACTGCTCTGCGTGTATTGCAGCGTGAGAACTCGGATAGCTGTTGCCGGGATTATCCTAATAGGCTATTCACTGCTGCTCGGCCTGGTCGTAGCCCCCGATGCTCCGGTCGGTGCCGATCCGCTTTCGGTGGAGGGGTGTCTGGCCGGATGGATTGACCGACAGTACCTTCCCGGACACATCCTTTACGGGGCATTCGATCCGGAAGGGATATTGAGCACCCTGCCGGCAGTCGTATCGGCTCTATTCGGAATGTTCACCGGCGAATTTTTGCTCGATGGCCGGAGAGGGCTCTCTGGCTCTTGGAAAGCGTTCTATATGGCCGTCGCCGCACTGGCGATCACGACGGCGGGCTTGTGCTGGAATCTTATCATGCCGGTCAACAAGAATTTATGGAGCAGTTCGTTCACTTGCGTGGTCTCCGGTTATTCGCTGGGGATGACCGCCTTGTTTTATTACCTGATTGACGTGTGCGGGTACAAACGATGGACGTTCGTTTTCCGGGTTATCGGATTGAATTCCATTACGATTTATATGGCGCAGCGGATTATTCCACTGCGTTATGCGTCCGATTTTTTCGTCGGCGGACTTGCTTCCAAATGCAGTGAAACAGTAGGGGCGGTGATCTACGATATAGGTTATATCGTGCTCTGCTGGCTGTTTCTCTATTTCTTGTATCGAAAAAACACTTTCCTTAAGGTATGACCGGCAAATAGCCCGAAAATTACAATAACCTCATTTAAATAAATTTAGCATGAACCAAACTTTGAAGTTCTCGTTCCGGAACTTGTTTTTGTCCTGTGTGTGCTTGCTTCTGTTTGCATGCGGCGGGAATCCGGAGATAATTTCTCCCGACGGGCGCACACGCCTTTCGTTCGTGACGGGCGCCGACGGCTGCATGGCCTATACCGTCGAACGCGACGGCAGGCCTTTGATCCTTCCTTCCGCCTTGGGCCTCGTGGCGCAAGAGCGAGACCTCGCCGGCGGCTTTTCGGTACGGGAGATTGTGAAAAGGTCCGTGGACGAAACATGGACGCAGCCGTGGGGCGAAAATAAAATCCTGCGCGATTGCCACAACGAAATGACGGCGGTATTGAAAAACGACGACGGCGTGTTGCTGACGCTTCGTTTCCGGGCTTTTGACGACGGTGTGGCATTCCGCTATGAATGGGAGGTGCCGGACCTCGATTCGCTGACCGTCACCGATGAACTGACCGAATTCCGCTTCGCCGAAGACGGCGTGTCGTGGTCGATTCCTGGAAATTTCAACACCTATGAATTGTTGTATCGCGAACTGCCGGTTTCGGCCGTCGAAAACGCCAATACGCCTTTCACATTCCGTGTGGACGGCACATACGGTTCGATTCACGAAGCGGCGCTGTACGATTTCCCCGAAATGAATCTCTACCGGACCGATTCGCTGGCCTTCAAAGCCGAGTTGGCTCCGCTGCCTGACGGTATAAAGGCTCGTATTCCCTCGAAATTCATGACGGCGTGGCGGACGATCCAAGTGGGAGACAAAGCGGTGGACCTGATCAACTCGTCGCTGATCCTTAACCTGAACGAGCCTTCGAAGATTGCTGACACTTCGTGGATCAAACCGCAGAAATATATCGGCGTATGGTGGGGACTGCATCTCGGCACCCATACATGGACAATGGCACCCCGGCATGGAGCGACGACGGAGAATGCTCTGCGTCATATTGACTTCGCAGCGGCGAACAATATTCAGGGAGTGTTGTTCGAAGGGTGGAACGAAGGCTGGGAGAACTGGGGCGGCAGCCAGTCGTTCGACTTCACGAAGCCCTATGCCGACTTCGACATTGCAGAGATCGTGCGTTACGCTCGCGAACGCGGGATCGAGATCATCGGCCATCACGAAACGGGCGGCAACATTCCCGATTACGAACGCCAGCTGGAGCGCGCCGTCAAATGGTACGCCGATTTGGGAATACACAACCTCAAAACGGGCTATGCCGGCGGTATCTCCGGCGGCAACAACCATCACGGGCAGTACATGGTGCGCCATTACCAGCACGTGGTCGAGACGGCCGCGAAATACCGGATGACGGTCAATGCGCACGAACCGATCAAGGACTGCGGCATCCGTCGCACGTGGCCCAACATGATGTCGCGCGAAGGTGCGCGCGGCAAGGAGTGGGACGCTTGGAGCGCGGGCAATCCGCCGTCGCACGAAGTGACGCTTCCTTTCACGCGCCTGCTCGCCGGGCCGATGGACTTCACGCCCGGCACGTTCGACATTCTCTATGAAAATACGCGCAACTCGCCGCGCCGCAAACTCTGGAACTGCGGTCCTGAGGTCGATATGCGCGTGAATACGACCCTTGCCAAGCAGATCGCCGAGTGGGTGATCATCTATTCGCCCGTGCAGATGGCTTCGGACCTGATCGAAAATTACGAGGGGCATCCCGCCTTCCGGTTCTTCCGCGACTTCGATGCGGACTGCGACTGGTCGCGCGCGCTGGCGGGCGAACCGGGCGAATTCGTCGCCGTGGTGCGCCGCGCGGGGGAGAATTATTTTCTGGGTGCGGCGACCGACGAACAGCCCCGCACGCTGTCGCTGCCGCTCGACTTCCTGAAACCCGGCACGAAATACCGCGCGACGATCTACGCCGACGGTCCCGATGCCGATTGGAAGACGAATCCCACTTCCTATACCATTTCGGAACGCGAAGTCTCGGCCGCCGATACGCTCGAAGTGGCGATGGCTCCGGGCGGCGGGCAGGCCGTGAGCTTCATGCCCGCGATGTAGCGGCGCAAGTCGTCGGGAACTCTCGGCCCCGAAGCCCTCAGCCCCGGATGTAATGCGGCATCTCGGCGGGTATTTCCATCGAAATCTCCACCAGACCGCCTACCTTGTCCCCGGTCCGCCAAGCCGTCTGATAGATCATCTTGCGGACTCCCTGTTTCTCGATGGTGTAGGCGTTCGAACCGCCCTCGGCCGTCAGGCGGCGGATGATTTCGCGCGAACGTTCGTTGTGGCAGCCGAAAAGATTGCTGCCGATCAGATTGCCGTGCCGGATATAGGTCGCACGGGCTTTCTCGTTCATGTAAAGGATCACGCCTTCGGTGTCGCAGACCGTGACGGCGCAGTTCATGCCGTCGGCCCAAGGGAAAGGATTTTCTGTCGTCATGGCTGTTCGTTTTGTGTCGGTGGGAAGAGAGCCCCTCTCCTTGCGGAAAGAGGACGGCTGCATCTGCGCGGGCCGAGGGTCACTGCTGTATCTTGACCAGCTGTTCGCGGTAGGCGTTCAGGATGCGGGATTTGGAGATGAAGCCCATGTAGCGGTTCTGTTTGTCCACGACGGGCAGCATCCACGTATGTTTGTCCTCGAACTTCTGGACGACGCTCTGGATGGCTTCATGCTCCAGAATCTTGTCGGGCGGCTGAATCATGTAGTCCGAAATCGGATGGCCGTATTTCTCGCGTTTGAACATGTCTTCGCGCAGGTCGTCCAGCTGCACGATACCCAGCAGGTGTCCGAAGTTGTCGATCACGGGGAAGATGTTGCGGCGGGCCGTCGAAATGATGTGCACGATGTCGCCCAGGGTCATGTTCTCCTTGATGCGCAGGAAATCGGTTTCCATCAGCTCTTCGAGTTTCAGGAAGACGAACACCGACTGGTCCTTGTCGTGGGTCAGCAGTTCGCCCTTCTGGCGCAACTGCTTGGTGTAGATCGAGTCGGGGTCAAGGTAGTAGTCCACGGCGAACGAGATGCAGGCGGTGATCATCAGCGGGATGAACAGTCCGTAGCCGTTCGAGAGTTCTGCGATCAGGAAGATCGAGGTCAGCGGCGCCTTCATCACGCCCGACATGACGCCCGCCATGCCGACCAGCGTGAACGAGACGATCGACACGTCCCAGTCGAAGAAGGCGTTGCACAGCAGGGCTATCGACGCGCCCGTGAATGCGCCCACGAACAGCGACGGGGCGAATGTTCCGCCCACGCCGCCCGCGGCGTTGGTCGAGGCCATGGCGATGACCTTGAAGAACATCGTGGCGATGACGAAGAGGATGACCACCCAGTCGATTTCCCGGAAGCGGTAGAAGAGCGAATTGTCGAACAGCTCCTGTGCGCGGCCGTGCATCAGCGACATGAACCCTTCGTAGCCTTCGCCGTAGAGCGGCGGGAAGATGAAGATCAGGATGCCCAGCACGGCGCCGCCGACGAGCCATTTCTTATATTGGCTGTCGATCTTACGGAAGAAGTTGCCCACGCGCAGGTTGGTCGAGGTGAAATACCAGGACATCAGCCCGCAGCATACGCCGAGCAGGATGAAAAGCGGTATCTGCCACAGCTCGAAGGCGTCCGCGGGAGCCAGCGTCACGGCCAGAATCGGGTCGAAGCCGCGCAGCATGAAGGCCATCGTCGTCGCGGTGATCGAGGCGATCAGCAGCGGGATGACCGACCCGGCGGTGATGTCGAGCATCAGGATTTCCAGCACGAAGACCACGCCCGTGATCGGGGCTTTGAAGATCGCCGCGAGGGCGGCGCCCGCGCCGCAGCACAGCAGCAGCGTCGTGTGTTTGTAGTTGAGGCGCGCCAGCCGTCCGATGTTCGAGCCGATGGCCGCTCCCGTGAGCACGATCGGGGCCTCGGGTCCCACAGAACCGCCGAATCCGATGGTCGTCGCACCGCCCACGATCGAGGTCCAGCAGTTGTGCCGGGCGATGCGCGAATTGCGGCGCGACATGGCGTAGAGGACGCGCGTCACGCCTTCGGAGATGTTGTCGCGGACGATGTATTTGACGAACAGCGTCGCCAGGATGATGCCCACGGCGGGGTAGATCAGGAAGAGGATATGTGCGCTGTCCACCGGGAACCAGCGTATCAGCCCGCTCTTGATGCCGTGCAGCAGCATTTCGAACAGGTAGGTTCCCAGCCCTGCGAGCACACCGACCACCACGGCCAGCAGCATCATGATCTGCTGGTTGGAGAGTCTCCGGGTCAGCCGGAGAAACTCGAGGTAGATGCGGTCGGCGCGGAAGGACATAAAAAGTTAAAAGTTAAAAGTGAAAAGTGAAACATTGCGATTGACCGAGACCGGGCGGTTTGATTTCATCCTGTACGATACCCGGTGTGCAAGTCAAATGCCTTTGATTTTCAATTTTTAATTTTCCGTTTTCAACTTGAAATGCTCGGTCTGGCCGTCGATCAGCTCGCGGTCGTCGAAATAGTTGATTTTCATGGCCGCACGGACGTCCGCCAGGGTTTCGGCGGCCGCTGCGCGGGCCTTGGCCGAGCCTTCGCGGAGGATGTCGTACACCTCGCCGATGCGCGTCTCGTAGTGGCGGCGGCGTTCGCGGATCGGGTCGAGCATCTCGTTGAGAATGGCGATCAGCAGGCGTTTCACCTTCACGTCGCCCAGCCCGCCCCGGCGGTAGTGGGCCTTCAGCTCGTCGAGCGAAGCGTATTCGGGCAAATATTTCGAAAAATGCTCGGGGCGGCTGAAAGCGTCGAGGTAGGTGAACACCGTGTTGCCTTCGACCTTGCCCGGGTCCTCCACGCGCAGGTGGTCGGGGTCGGTATACATGCCCATCACCTTCTTCTTGACCTCCTCGGCCGTGTCCGACAGGTAGATGCAGTTATTCAGCGACTTGGACATCTTGGCCTTGCCGTCGGTTCCCGGCAGGCGCATGCAGGCCGCGTTCTCGGGCAGCAGGATTTCCGGCTCGACGAGCGTTTCGCCGTACACCGCGTTGAATTTGTGGACGATTTCGCGCGTCTGCTCGATCATCGGCTCCTGGTCCTCGCCCACGGGCACGGTCGTGGCCCTGAAGGCCGTGATGTCCGACGCCTGGCTGATGGGGTAGGTGAAGAATCCGACGGGAA
>OHDU01000001.1_pt1 | contig 73976 bp, 62 predicted proteins | sample 1567101 | NCBI WGS metagenome assembly OHDU01 (sample SAMEA3879511, study PRJEB24766) | human gut metagenome | biome: human-associated habitat; feature: feces | place: USA | collected 1985/1987 | reverse complement strand
CCCCTTGACGATGAGATGCTATTGTGATACTTTTGTTGCACAAAAGCAACACATTTGAAACGGAAGAGTTGCAAATGTGTTGCAGTACGCATTCACATGAATGCAAAAAAGCTTTTATATACAAAAGCTTACGGAGGATGTCTTATGAAACTCGAGATGCGCACCCTGAAGAATATCGCAGCAGCAGCTATGACTTTGGCTGTGGTTTTTGGTGCTGCATCTCTTAAGCCCGTTACTGCAAACGCAGCTGAGGCTTCGGTTTCTGCCTCCATCGAAGAAGAAAATTCCTACATCAGCTTTCAGGACGAAGCTTATCAGAACGAGTTCCTGCGCCGCGTAAACAACGAGCGCGTAAAGGCTGGCCTGAAGCCCGTTCAGCTGGGCGACAGCAACCACAATAGTGCCGCTCAGGAGCGCGCTAAGGAACTGGCCTCTTCTTATTCCTACGTTCGTCCCAATGGCCAGCGCGATTTTACCATCTTCGCAGAGAATGGTATCGACGATGCGTCCGTTGGCGAAAACTACATAGCTGGCGTTTCTACCCCCGATGCAGCGGTGGATCAGTGGATGAACATTGATTTCGCACGTGAGCGCATGCTGAATGCGGATGTGACCACCATGAGCGTGGGCCACTACGAAGGCGGCGTTTACAACAACTACTGGGTGCTGATCTTCTCTTGCCCCGAAAACTCTTACACCAGCAACTACCGTCAGGAAGTTCTGAATCTGGTCAATGCCGAGCGTGCAAAGTACGGCCTGCAGCCCCTGGTCATGGGCGATGCAAAGCTCACCGCAGCTGCTCAGCGGCGCGCCGAAGAGATCGCAACCGTCAATTCTCACGTTCGTCCCAATGGTACCAAGTGGTACACTGTTCTCAGCGAGTACGGCGTGACGGATGCCGCTGCTGGCGAGAATGCCGCATGGGGCAGCGTTTCTCCTGAAGAAGTCGTGAATGCCTGGATGAACTCCGAAGGCCATCGCGCAAACATTCTGGATCCCGAAGCCCGTGCAATGGGTGTTGGCTACTACTACAACAGCTCCAGTACTTGGGGCCATCAGTGGATCCAGCTCTTTACGAAGTGATCATCTGCTTTCTTCTAACAAAAGATCGGCTGAGCTGCAAGGCTTGGCCGATTTTTTGCTGCGCTTTTTTCTGGCAGAGGACATGCGGGCAGCGGTACCAGGAGCTGGCCTTGACGCAAAAACGTATGCGGCAGTGGTTGCACAACGGACGATTTATGTTATACTTGTTTTGAATAACATGCAGGAGGAACCACAGTGGAGGATTACCGCACCATCCATGGCACGGCCACAGGAGAATACGAAGAAAAGAAGAGCCGCTTCATTGCGGCGCTGTCATTTGCGGACAGCGAGGAAGCTGCCGTTGCATTTCTGGAACAGGTGCGTGCGGCCAACCGCACCGCCCGCCACAATGTGTATGCCTACCGCCTGAGGGAAGGCAACCGGGAACGCTATTCAGATGATGGTGAACCGGCCAAGACGGCGGGCACACCAGCGCTGGAGGTGCTGCAGCACAGCGGCCTGACGGATCTGATCGTGGTGGTGACCCGTTACTTTGGCGGTGTGCTGCTGGGCACCGGCGGCTTGGTGCGTGCATACACCACGGCTACGGCCCGTGCACTGGAAAATGCCGAGGTGGTCACGGTGCGCAGCGTGGTGGAGCTGCGCGTGACGGTGGATTACTCCCTTTATGAGCGTGCATCGCTGCTGATCGATGCGGCGGGAGCAAAACAGGCCGCGCCGCAGTTCACGGATCGCGTGACCCTGTGCTGGCAGATGCCGGAACACACCGAAGGCCCGCTGCTGGAACAGCTGCGGGAGCTGACGCGCGGCAGCGCGCAGGTGACGGTATCCGACCCGTTCTACGCACCGTTCTGAACCCGGAAGCGGCAAAAATAAAAAAGCAAGCATTATTTTGCGAACCGACAGGCTTTTTCCCCCTTCGACAAAGCGGGTGTGCTACAATTGCCGCAGACGCAGCAATTGGGATCGGCTGTGCCGAAACAGAGAGGGGGAATGGCGACAAAAAGGGAGGGCGACTTTGTATGGATGTACGTCAGCGCACAGAAGAGATCGAACATATGACCTTCGCGCTGTGGGCTACCTTCAGCGACCAGAGCCGCGGCCGCATGCTGCCGGAAGAGCAGGACCCGATCCGGCCGGTGTTCCAGCGTGACCGTGACCGGGTGCTGCACTGCAAGGCATTCCGACGGCTCAAACAAAAGACGCAGGTGTTCCTCTCGCCGGAGGGAGACCTGTACCGCACCCGACTGACCCATACGCTGGAGGTCTCGCAGATCGCGCGGACCATTGCCCGCGCTCTGCGGCTGAACGAAGATCTGACTGAAGCGATCAGCCTTGCCCATGATCTGGGCCACACGCCGTTTGGCCATGCCGGGGAGCGCGCGCTGAATGAGCTGTGCCCGGACGGCTTCAAGCACTACATGCAGAGCCTGCGTGTGGTGGACAAGCTGGAAAAGGACGGCCGGGGCCTGAACCTGACGTGGGAGGTGCGCAACGGCATCGTGACCCACACAAAGGGCACCTGGGCGGCAACGCCGGAAGGGCGCATCGTGCGCATGGCGGATCAGATCGCCTATGTGAACCACGACATTGAGGACGCGGTGCGCGCCGGTGTGCTGGACCCAGCCACCCTGCCGAAGGAATGCACCGCCGTGCTGGGCCAGACAAAATCTGCCCGCATCACCACCATGATCAACAGTATCCTTGCCAACAGCGATGGGGATGTGAAGGTGGGCGCAGAGGAAAACGAAGCCTTCCTTGCGCTGCGGGATTTCATGTACGCCACCGTGTACGTGGACAAGACCGCCAAGCGGGAAGAGCAGAAGGTGGACAAGGTGATCGGGGAACTGTACGATTACTACCTGAACCATGTGGACCGGATGTCCAACTTCTACATCCAGCTGGCTTATCAGGAGGGCAGAGAACGTGCAGTGACTGATTACATCAGTGGCATGAGCGATGAATTTGCCATCCGCACTTTTGAGGAATTGTTTGTGCCCCAGAAGTGGCATGTCCTATAAATCCGAAAGGTCGTTTGAAAGATCCATGATCCCACACGAATACATTGAAGAACTGACCCGCCGCACCGACATTGTGGAGCTGGTGGGCAGCTATGTGCAGCTCAAGCGCAAGGGACGTTTGTATGGCGGCCTGTGCCCCTTTCACAGCGAAAAAACGCCCTCATTCTACGTCTACCCGGACACCCAGAGCTTTTACTGCTTTGGCTGCGGCGCAGGCGGCGATGCCATTACCTTTACGAAAAAGATCAACAGCATCGATTACCCGGAGGCCGTTAAGTTGCTGGCAGCGCGGGCCGGTATGCCGGAGCCGCAGGAGGACGACAAAACAGGCCGGATGCGCAGCCGCATCCTCTCCATGAACAAGGAGGCGGCACGGTTTTTCCACGCCTGCCTGAACTCCACCGTGGAGGAAGCCCGTCAGGCCCGTGCCTACTGGCGGCGGCGCGGTCTGGACGACAAGACTATCGTCCGGTTCGGGCTGGGCTATGCGCCCAACGACGGACAGGCGCTGTATCAGTTCCTGCGTGATAAGGGCTACAATCAGCAGGAGCTGGATGCCAGCGGCCTGTTCAAGCGCAGTGCGTCCGGCCGCATCTACTGCCTGTTCTGGAAGCGGGTGATGACCCCCATCTTTGACCTGCGCGGCAACATCATTGCGTTTGGTGGGCGCGTGCTGGACGATTCCAAACCGAAATATGTCAACAGCCCGGAAACGCTGGTGTACCACAAATCAGAGACGGTGTTTGCGCTGCAGATCGCAAAGCGCAGCGCGGTGCGCCGGTTCGTGCTGTGCGAGGGCTACATGGACGTGATCAGTATGCATCAGGCAGGCATCGACACAGCAGTGTGTGCCTGCGGCACGGCCCTGACCCCGGAGCAGGTGCGGCTCATCAGCGAGTATGCTGACGAGGTGATCCTGAGCTACGATTCGGACGAAGCAGGCCAGAAGGCCACGCTGCGCTCGCTGGAACTGTTCCGCAACAGCCCGGTAAAGGTGGGCGTGCTGCAGATCCCCGGTGCAAAGGACCCGGACGAGTACATCAAAAAGTATGGCGCAGAGCGATTCAAAGCCCTGCTGGATGGTGTGGGCAATGCACTGGACTTCCGGCTGGGCCGTCTGCGCAGCCAGTACGATCTGGCACAGGATGCCCAGCGGCTGGAATACGTGAAGGAAGCTGTGAATATGCTGGCAGAGCGCTCCAACCCTACCGAGCAGGAAGTGTATGCGGGGCGTCTGGCTGAGGAGACCAACATCTCCAAAACAGCTATCATGACCCAGCTGGAGACCGCCGTGAAGAGGGCGGGCAGCAAGCACCGCTGGGAGAAAAAGCAGCAGGCGCTCAAGTCCGGTGAGATGAATCAGATCAACGTGCCGTACAGTGCGGGCGGCAGTCAGGCGCTGGGCATTGCCAGCGCACAGCAGCGGCTGCTGGCGGCCATACTGCGGGAGCCGCACTATATCGATCTGGTGCAGGGGCAGCTGGCCGCAGAACAGTTCGTGCTGCCGCAGCAGAAGGAGCTGTTTGAAGCCATGCTGCGCTGCCGACAGGAGGGCATTGAGATCAGCCTGACCACGCTGCGCGCTTTTGTAAGCGAAGAAGCGCTGAATGAACTGAGCCATCTTGCGGCACAATACAGCGATGTGAATTGTACGCCGGATGATATCCGGCTGTATCTGGACCGCATTGCCCGGGGGATGCCCATGGCAGGCAAGGCGGCGCATATGTCCAATGAGGAACTGAGTGATTACCTCCAGTCGATGCGCGAAAAGAAGCAGGGAAATGTGCCTGTAGAAGAATGATCCCCCGCTTTCCCCTCCGGCTGGAGCAGGAGAGGAAAGGAGCAGGAACCATGCAGAAATTGTCGCAAACGGAGGAATTGGCCAGAACACTGGCCGCGCGGGCACGCCACCATGCCCTGACACCGGAGCAGATCAGCCGTGCCATGGACGAACAGGATTACGATGTGGCGCAGCTGGATGAGCTGTATACGGCACTGGAGGACCGCGGCGTGCACCTGACCGAAGAGGAAGCGGACCTGCCTGCGTTGGATGAAACGCAGATCGGCAGGCTGGAACATGAGCTTTCGGCAGAGGGGGTGGCGCTGGACGACCCGGTAAAGGCCTATTTGAAGGAGATCGGCCGGGTGCCGCTGCTGACAGCAGAACAGGAAACGGAGCTTGCCCGTGCCGCGCAGGCCGGGGACGAGGATGCCCGGCGGAAGCTCAGCGAAGCGAACCTGCGGCTGGTGGTGTCGGTGGCAAAGCGCTATGCAGGGCGGGGCCTGCCGTTTCTGGATCTTATTCAGGAAGGCAATCTCGGTCTGATGAAGGCGGCGGAAAAGTTTGAACCGGAGCGCGGCTTCAAATTTTCCACCTATGCCACGTGGTGGATCCGTCAGTCCATCACCCGCGCCATTGCAGATCAGGGGAGGACCATCCGCATCCCGGTGCACCTTGTGGAGAGCATCAACCGGGTCAAAAAGACGACGGGTGACCTGCTGCGGAAAAATGGCCGGGAGCCTACCGCGGAAGAGATCGCTGTTCAGCTGGACATGGAGCCGGACCGTGTGCGGGAATTGCTGCAGCTGGCGCAGGACCCCATCAGCTTGGAAACGCCGGTGGGCGAGGAAGAGGATGCCCACCTTGAAGATTTTATTCAGGACGAGGATGCAGGCGTCCCGGTGGATGAAGCCGGGCGGCAGCTGCTGCGGCGGGAACTGTTCAGCGTGCTCAAAAGTCTGACACCGAGGGAAGAGCGGGTGATCGCACTGCGCTTCGGGCTGGAGGATGGCCGGGCGCATACGCTGGAAGAGCTGGGTAAGGAGTTCAATGTGACCCGGGAGCGGGTGCGGCAGATCGAAGCCAAGGCCCTGCGCAAGCTGCGGCATCCCAGCCGTGCAAAACGCCTGCGGGATTATCTGGATGAGTGAACGATTATAATTGCCGCCGCTTGCGCTCTGGCAATATTAGAGGAAACATTATTTTTATATTTGCAGCTCAGAAAAGCCTGCGAGCTTTTCTGAGCTGCTTTTTCACAAAAAAGGCCGCAAGGGAAAACGGGCATATCCGACTGTAAAAGTAATACGCCAAAACACAAGGGCAAAGATAGACAAATTGCACAAGGGGATTATGAACAGGAACGTGCAAAATAAAAAAATCAAGCTCTAAAACAGCAAAACACAACACGCTGCCGGGCGTGCGAAAATGAAAGAAAAAATAAATTTGTTTTGGCAAAAATCTGAAAAATGGCTTGACAGCAAGGCTTTTAGGGTGTATACTACATTAGTATCACATAATGGACTAGTGCGCCAAAAAGAGGAATACGCAGGCGGCGGCTGGACGGGTCAAACCGAAAAGTTTGTGAAAAACGCCGAAACGTTCCCTTCGACGCGGGTCGAATTATGTGTGTCTGCTCAAATTTGACCCGTGTATACGACATCCCGTAGAGTATAAAAGTAAGGAGTGGTTGATTTTATGATGAAAGTCAAGCCCGTAAAGCTCGGCAAAACCGAGCGCATGAGCTTCTCCCACATCGACGAAGTCATCAGTATGCCGAACCTGATCGAGGTCCAGAAGAACTCTTATCAGTGGTTCCTGGACGAGGGCCTGAAAGAGGTCTTCCACGATATCGGCACCATTGAGGACTACACCGGCAATCTGGCACTGAGCTTTGTGGACTTCCGCCTGGATAAGGAGCCGAAGTACAGCATCAAGGAGTGCAAGGAGCGCGACGTGACCTATGCAGCACCCCTGCGCGTCACCGCCCGTCTGCTGAACAAGGAGACCGGCGAAGTGAAGGATCAGGAGATCTTCATGGGCGATTTCCCGCTGATGACCGATGCCGGCACCTTTGTGATCAACGGTGCAGAGCGTGCTATCGTCAGCCAGCTGGTGCGTTCTCCCGGCGTGTTCTACGGCGATGCCAAGGATAAGGTGGGCAACGACCTGTACAGCGCCACCATGAACCCCAACCGCGGTGCATGGCTGGAGTACGAGACCGATGCTTCCGATGTGTTCTATGTCCGTATCGATAAGAACCGCAAGCTGCCTGTCACCGTGCTGTGCCGTGCACTGGGCCTGTCCACCAACGAGGACATCCTGAACTTCTTTGGCGACGATGAGCGCATCCTCGCTACTCTGGAAAAGGATACCACCAAGAATCAGGAAGAGGGCCTGCTGGAAGTTTACCGCAAGCTGCGCCCCGGCGAGCCTCCCACGGTGGAGTCTGCTACCAGCCAGATCAACATGCTGTTCTTCGACCCGCGCCGTTATGACCTGTCTCGTTTCGGCCGTTATAAGATGAACAAGAAGCTGTCTCTGGCACGCCGCATCACCGGTCAGGTGGCTGCTGAGAATGTGGTCGCTCCGCTGACCGGCGAGATCCTGATCGAGGCTGGTGCCAAGATCACCCGCGAGCTGGCTGAGAAGGCTGACAATGCCGGTGTGAATCTGGTCGTGCTGAAGCTCGACGATCCCATGAAGGAAGAGAGCCGGAAGGTCAAGGTCATCACCAACGGCTGTGTGGATGCACAGGGCTTCTTCTCCTTCGACGTGAAGGAGTGCGGCATCAACGAGCGCTGCTCCTTCGATGAGATCAAGAAGATCCTCGACACCACCTCTGATGTGGAAGAGCAGAAGGAGATGCTGCGCCGCAACCACGATCAGCTGATCGGCCGCACCGTTACGGTCGCCGATATTCTGGCTTCCATCAACTACCTGAACGGTCTGGGCCACAATATTGGCACCACCGATGATATCGACCATCTGGGCAACCGCCGCATCCGCAGCGTGGGCGAGCTGCTGCAGAACCAGTTCCGCATCGGCTTCTCCCGCATGGAGCGCGTCATCCGTGAGCGCATGACCCTGCAGAGCCAGGATCAGAGCGTCATCACCCCGCAGGCCCTCATCAACATCCGTCCGGTGGTGGCAGCCATCAAGGAGTTCTTCGGTTCTTCTCCGCTGTCCCAGTTCATGGATCAGAACAACCCGCTGGCTGAGCTGACCCACAAGCGCCGCCTGTCTGCTCTGGGCCCCGGCGGTCTGAGCCGTGACCGCGCAGGTTTCGAGGTCCGCGACGTTCACTACAGCCACTACGGCCGTATGTGCCCCATCGAGACTCCTGAAGGCCCCAACATCGGTCTGATCTCCTATCTGGCATCTTACGCCAAGATCAACGAGTACGGCTTTGTGGAAGCTCCGTACCGCAAGGTCAAGAAGATCTATGACGAGAACGGCAACCTGAAGGAACAGGTCGTCACCGACGAGGTCGAGTATATGACCGCTGATGTCGAGGACGAGTACGTTGTGGCACAGGCCAACGAGCCGCTGGATGAGGGCAAGCACTTCATCCGTCCCCGTGTGTCTGCCCGCCGCCGCGACGAGATCCTTGAAATTGATGCAGAGAAAGTCGATTACATGGACGTTTCTCCGCGAATGATGGTCTCTGTTGCTACCGCCTGCATCCCCTTCCTGGAGAACGATGACTGTAACCGTGCTCTGATGGGTTCCAACATGCAGCGTCAGGCAGTGCCTCTGATGGTCACCCAGCAGCCCATCGTTGCTACCGGTATGGAGTACAAGGCTGCTACCGACTCCGGCACCGCTGTTCTGGCAAAGAATGACGGTATCGTTGAGAAGATGGATGCCGACCATGTTGTTGTGCGCAACAACAAGGGCGAGCTGGAGGATTATCCTCTGGTCAAGTTCGCACGCTCCAACGCAGGTACCTGCATCAACCAGCGTCCCATCGTGGAGGTCGGCGAGAGCGTCAAGGCCGGTCAGGTGCTGGCCGACGGCCCTGCAATGCGCAACGGCGAAATTTCTCTGGGTAAGAACGCTCTGATCGGCTTCATGACCTGGGAAGGCTACAACTACGAGGATGCCGTTCTGCTGAACGAGAAGATCGTGCGCGAGGACGTGTACACCTCCATTCATATTGAAGAGTACGAGACCGAGAGCCGCGACACCAAGCTGGGACCTGAAGAGATCACCCGTGATATCCCCAACGTTTCTGAGGATGCACTGAAGGATCTGGACGAGCGCGGCATCATCCGTATCGGTGCTGAGGTCAAGAGCGGCGACATTCTGGTCGGTAAGGTCACCCCGAAGGGCGAGACCGAGCTGACCGCTGAAGAGCGCCTGCTGCGCGCCATCTTCGGCGAGAAGGCACGCGAAGTGCGTGATACTTCTCTGCGCGTGCCCCATGGTGCATACGGCATCATCGTGGATGTCAAGGTGTTCACCCCGGAGAACAGCGACGAACTGCAGCCCGGCGTACGCGAGGTCGTCCGCTGCTATATTGCCCAGAAGCGCAAGATCAGCGTTGGCGATAAGATGGCAGGCCGTCACGGCAACAAGGGTGTCGTTTCCCGCATTCTGCCGCAGGAGGACATGCCCTACCTGCCCGACGGCACCCCGCTGGACATCGTGCTGAACCCTCTGGGCGTGCCTTCCCGTATGAACATCGGTCAGGTGCTGGAAGTCAACCTGGGCTACGCTGCCAAGGCATGCGGCATCAAGGTCATGACTCCCGTCTTCGACTCTGCTCGTGAGAACGACATCGGCGATACCTTTGATACCGCCCGCGAGATGTGGCATGGTGAGAATGCTCCTGCATATCCCACGAAGCTCCCCAAGATCATGGGCGAGAAGGGACACATCATCGACTTCTCCAAGATCGAGCTGGACCGCGATGGCAAGACCACCGTTTACGATGGCCGCACCGGCGAAAAGTTCGATAACCGCGTTACCGTCGGTTATATGTACTACCTGAAGCTGCATCACCTGGTCGATGATAAGATCCATGCACGTTCTACCGGCCCCTACTCTCTGGTCACTCAGCAGCCTCTGGGCGGCAAGGCCCAGTTCGGTGGCCAGCGCTTTGGCGAAATGGAAGTCTGGGCACTGGAAGCTTACGGCGCTGCTTACACTCTGCAGGAGATCCTGACCGTCAAGTCCGACGACGTGGAGGGCCGTGTGAAGACCTACGAGGCCATCGTTAAGGGTGAGCCGATCCCGCAGCCCGGCATTCCCGAGTCCTTCCGTGTTATGCTGAAGGAACTGCAGTCTCTGGGTCTGGACGTTGTTGTTCAGGACAAGGACGGCAACGAGATCGACATGCGTCAGAACTTCGACGACGAAGAGACCGGCTTTGATATGCGCGATGTTGCCGGCACTGAGAACGTCGTGCAGGAGAGCGAACTGCTCAACGATTATAATATTAAGGATGCCGATGCCGGTTTCGATGATCCTTCTGTGCTGGAGGACAATAACTCCGGTGCCGAAGCTCCCGCTTCTTCTGACGAAGTAGATTTCTGATCAGACAAAGAACACAAGCCTCAAGCCCCCTGTTCCGCGTGCTGCGGCAGGGGAGAGGGGCCTGTGGTCTGAACAAGAAAGCCGCCTGTATCATCGAGACAACTAGAGATTAAGAAAGGGTTCGTTTCATGGAAAACAACGTTTTCGATTCCATCAAGATCGGCCTTGCCTCCCCGGAGCAGATCCGCAACTGGAGCTACGGCGAGGTCAAAAAGCCTGAGACCATCAACTACCGTACCCTGAAGCCGGAGCGCGACGGCTTGTACTGTGAGCGCATTTTTGGACCTACCAAGGACTGGGAGTGCCACTGCGGTAAGTATAAGCGCATCCGCTACAAGGGCAAGATCTGCGACCGCTGCGGCGTTGAAGTGACCAAGGCTAAGGTCCGCCGTGAGCGCATGGGCCACATTGAGCTGGCCGCTCCCGTCAGCCACATCTGGTACTTCAAGGGCATCCCCAGCCGCATCGGCCTGATGCTGGACATCAGCCCCCGCCTGCTGGAGAAGGTGCTGTATTTTGCAAGCTATATCGTCACTGATCCGGGCGCTACCCGTCTGGAAAAGAAGCAGCTGCTCACCGAGAGCGAGTATCGTGAGATGCGCGACCACTACGGTGATGAGTTCGAGGCTGCTATGGGCGCTGAGGCCATTCAGGATCTGCTGAAGGAGATCGATCTGGATCAGCTGAGTGAAGAGCTGACTGCCGAGGTGGAAAAGTCCTCCGGCCAGAAGCGCGTGCGCATCCTCAAGCGTCTGGAAGTAGTTGAGGCATTCCGCATTTCCGGCAACCGTCCTGAATGGATGGTCATGGATGTGCTGCCTGTTCTGCCGCCTGACCTGCGCCCCATGGTCCAGCTGGACGGCGGCCGTTTTGCCACCTCCGACCTGAACGACCTGTACCGCCGCGTGATCAACCGCAACAACCGTCTGCGCCGTCTGCTGGAGCTGGGCGCTCCCGACATCATCGTGCGCAACGAGAAGCGTATGCTGCAGGAAGCAGTGGACAGCCTGATCGACAACGGCCGCCGCGGCCGTCCGGTCACCGGCCCCAACAACCGCGCACTGAAGAGCCTTTCCGATATGCTGAAGGGCAAGCAGGGCCGCTTCCGTCAGAACCTGCTGGGCAAGCGTGTTGACTACTCCGGTCGTTCTGTTATCGTCGTCGGCCCTGAGCTGAAGATGGATCAGTGCGGTCTGCCCAAGGAAATGGCTCTGGAGCTGTTCAAGCCCTTTGTCATGAAGGATCTGGTGGAGAAGGGCATTGCCAACAACATCAAGTCCGCCCGCAAGATGGTGGAGCGCGCTAAGCCCGAAGTGTGGGACAGCCTGGAGACCGTGATCAAGGGCCACCCCGTTCTGCTGAACCGTGCACCTACCCTGCACCGTCTGGGCATTCAGGCTTTCAACCCGGTGCTGGTGGAGGGCCGTGCAATCAAGCTGCACCCGCTGGCATGTACCGCATTCAACGCCGACTTCGACGGTGACCAGATGGCAGTCCATCTGCCTCTGGGCGAGGATGCCTGCCGTGAGGCCAAGATGCTGATGCTGGCTTCTGGCAACCTGCTGAAGCCCTCTGACGGCGCACCTGTTACCGTGCCTACGCAGGATATGATCCTGGGCAGCTACTACCTGACCACCGTTCGTGAAAATGACGAGGGCGCAGGCAAGGTGTTCCGCGATGAGAACGAAGCCCTGATGGCTTATGCAGAGCACATCGTTACCCTGCACGCACCCATCAAGGTGCGCCGCACCATGACCATTGACGGCGTGGAGCGCACCGGTCTGGTGGAAGCCACCGTCGGCCGCATCATCTTCAATAACCCTGTTCCTCAGAATCTGGGTTATATCGACCGTACTGATCCCGAGCACTGGCTGGAGTACGAGGTCAGCTTCCGCGTGACCAAGAAGACTCTGCCCGACATCATTTCCCGCTGCATGACCCGCAACGGCACCCGCAAGTGCGCAAAGATGCTGGATGCCATCAAGGCGCAGGGCTACAAGTACTCCACTCTGTCTGCGATCTCCGTCGCTGTGTGCGACGCTGTGATCCCGCCGCAGAAGCAGGAACTGATCGCTGAGGCTGACCAGCAGATTGCAAAGGTCGGCAGGCTGTTCAACCGCGGCCTGATCTCCGACAACGAGCGTTACAACCAGACCATCGCCATCTGGCAGGCTACCACCGATAAGGTCTCCAAGGCTCTGGCAGACAACCTGCCCAAGGATAATGAGATCTATATGATGGCAGACTCCGGTGCTCGTGGTTCTATGAACCAGATCAAGCAGCTGGCCGGCATGCGCGGCCTGCTGGCAAACACCGCCGGCCACACCATCGAGATGCCCATTCGTGCCAACTACCGTGAAGGTCTGAATATTCTGGAATATTTCGTTTCTGCTCGTGGCGCTCGTAAGGGTCTGGCCGATACCGCTCTGCGTACCGCTGACTCCGGTTACCTGACCCGCCGCATGGTCGATGTCTCTCAGGATGTCATCGTGCGCGAGATCGACTGCGGCACCACCGACGGCCTGTGGGTGTCTGAGATCCACGAGGGCAAGGAGAAGATCGAGAGCTTCCGTGAGCGTTTGATCGGCCGCTTTGCTGTGGGCGATGTGGTCAACCCCGTCACCGGCGAGGTGATCGTGCCGGAAGGCAAGATGATCGACCTGTACGATGCAAACGAGATCGAGGCTGCTGGCATTACCAAGCTGAAGATCCGCAGCCTGCTGACCTGCCGTGCAAAGACCGGTGTCTGCGCACGCTGCTACGGTTCCGATATGGCAAACGGCGAGCCGGTCCGTCTGGGCGAGTCTGTCGGCGTTATCGCCGCAGAGTCCATCGGCGAGCCTGGTACTCAGCTGACCATGCGTACCTTCCATACCGGCGGTATCGCATCTGCTGAAGATATCACGCAGGGTCTTCCCCGTGTTGAAGAGCTGTTCGAGAGCCGCCGTCCCAAGAGCATGGCCATCATGAGCGAGATCTCTGGTGTCGTTTCTCAGGACGATACCAAGAAGAATGTCGTTATCAAGGTGACCGGCAAGGACGAGAACGGTGCCGAGGTCGTAAAGAGCTACTCCATCCCGTTCACCCAGCATTCCCGCGTGATGCCGGGTGACCGTGTGGAGAAGGGCGACATCATCACCCGTGAAGGTGTTCTGTATCCGCAGGATATTCTGGCAATCAAGGGTCTGGAGGATGTCCAGAACTACCTGATCAACGAAGTTCAGAAGGTCTACCGTCTGCAGGGCGTTGAGATCAACGATAAGCATATCGAAGTCATCGTCCGTCAGATGTGCCGCAAGGTGCGCGTGACGGATTCCGGTTCTTCCAACCTGATCGGCGGTGCACTGGCAAGCCGTCTGGAAGTGGAGAGCATCAACGCCGATCTGCAGCAGCGCATCGACGCTGGTGAAGAGGGCCTGAAGCTGGTCGAGTACCAGCAGGTGCTGCTGGGCATCACCAAGGCTGCTCTGGCAAACGACTCCTTCCTGTCCGCTGCATCCTTCCAGGAGACCACCCGCGTGCTGACCGAAGCTGCCATCAAGGGCAAGGTCGACCCGCTGGCCGGCCTGAAGGAGAACGTCATCATTGGTAAGCTGATCCCCGCAGGTACCGGTCTGCCGGAAGTCCGTGAGGATCTGAAGAACCGTGAGGCTGAGCGCGATGCTGAGGTCGCTGCTGAACTGGCAGCTGCTGTACAGTAAGCAAAGCTCCTTCTTCTGAAATAAAACAATGGACCGCTCTGTGGGCATCCGCCTGCAGGGCGGTTTTTATATGCCCGGAAAAGCGGAAACAGGGGAGAAAACCGTGCGTTTTGCGTCGAAAAAATGCTGAAAGAAAAAATCTGGAATAAATACAAAAAACTTTGCAAAAACTGTTGACATCCGCCTGTAAAGCGAGTATTATATAACTGTTGCGCATCCCTCATGGGGATAGTGCGGCAAAAAAGTCGGAAAAAGTCCGATGTGCATTATTAAGAAAGGAGAAACAAAATGCCTACTTTTAACCAGCTTGTACGCAAGGGCCGTCAGGTTCTGGCTACCAAGAGCACCGCTCCCGCACTGCTGAAGAGCTACAATTCTCAGAAGAAACAGTATTCTGATCTGAACAGCCCCCAGAAGCGTGGTGTCTGCACTGCTGTTCGTACCATGACCCCTAAGAAGCCCAACTCTGCTCTGCGTAAGGTTGCTCGTGTCCGCCTCACGAATGGTATCGAGGTCACCTCTTACATTCCCGGTATCGGCCATAACCTGCAGGAGCACTCCGTCGTGCTGATCCGTGGCGGTCGTGTTAAGGACCTGCCCGGTGTGCGTTACCACATCATCCGTGGTACTCTGGATACTCAGGGTGTGGCAGGCCGTAATCAGGCCCGCTCCAAGTACGGCGCAAAGCGTCCTAAGGCCGGTGCTGCAAAGAAGTAATTGAGGACAACCGCCATAAACGGCTTTCCATTATATAAATAACAAGTCCGCTTGCAAAGCGGAGGGCAACAGTTTATGTAAAGGTCAGCTCTTTGTGACACAACGGGAGTTTTATTACTTTCGAGTACCGATGATATCATTCTGTGAAGGAGGGAAGAAAGATGCCTAGAAGAGGTAACATTGCTAAGCGCGATGTCTTAGCTGATCCTATTTACAATTCCAAGATGGTCACTCGTCTGGTCAACAGCGTTATGCTGGATGGCAAGAAGGGCGTCGCTCAGAAGATCGTTTACGAAGCTTTCTCCATGATTCAGGAGAAGACCGGCAACGATCCTCTGGAGACTTTCGAGAAGGCGATGGAGAACATCATGCCCAGCCTCGAGTGCAAGACCCGCCGCGTTGGCGGTGCTAACTACCAGGTTCCTCTGGAAGTCAGCCCGGCTCGCCGCGAGACCCTGGGTCTGCGCTGGCTGACTGCCTACAGCCGCAGCCGTGGTGAGAAGACCATGGCTCAGCGTCTGGCTGCTGAAATCATGGATGCTGCCAACAACACTGGTAACGCCGTGAAGAAGCGTGAGGATACTCACAAGATGGCAGAGGCCAACAAGGCTTTCGCTCATTTCCGTTATTGATCTGTTCTGTAGGAGGTTAATTTCATGGCTACACCCAGAGAAGTTTCTCTTCAGATGACGAGAAATATCGGCATTATGGCCCACATTGATGCTGGTAAAACTACTACTACCGAGCGTATTCTGTACTACACCGGTATCAACCACAAGATCGGCGAAGTTCATGATGGCGGCGCTACCATGGACTGGATGGTTCAGGAGCAGGAGCGTGGTATCACCATCACTTCCGCTGCTACCACCTGCTACTGGAGCCACTCTGAAACCCAGAAGGATCCGGTTGCATTCAAGAAGAACCGTCACCGCATCAACATCATCGACACCCCGGGCCACGTGGACTTCACTGTTGAGGTCCAGCGTTCCCTGCGCGTGCTGGACGGTTCTGTGACCGTTCTGGCTGCAAAGGGCGGTGTTGAGCCGCAGTCTGAGACCGTTTGGCGTCAGGCTGACGAGTACAAGGTTCCCCGTATGGTGTACGTCAACAAGATGGACACCATGGGTGCCGACTTCTTCCGCTGCATCAAGATGCTGCACGATCGTCTGCATGCCAACGGCGTGGCGATCCAGCTGCCTATCGGTCAGGAGGATACCTTCCGCGGTATCGTTGACCTGGTCGATATGAACGCTGAGGTCTACTACGACGATATGGGCAACGACATGCGCACTGAGCCCATCCCCGAGGATATGCGTGAGCAGGCCGAGGAGTACCACAACATTCTGATCGAGGCTGTTGCTGAGAACGATGAAGAGTTGATGGAGAAGTACCTCGAGGGTGAGGAAATCACCCGCGAGGAACTGAAGAAGGCTATCCGCAAGGAAACCATCGCCAACACTCTGGTGCCTGTGACCTGCGGCTCTTCCTACAAGAACCGCGGCGTGCAGAAGCTGCTGGACGCTATCGTTGACTATATGCCCGCACCTACCGATGTCGAGGACATCAAGGGTGTGAATCCCGAGACCGAAGAGCAGGAGACCCGTCCGTCTTCCGACGACGCTCCCTTCGCAGCTCTGGCCTTCAAGATCGCTACCGACCCGTTCGTTGGTAAGCTGGCATACTTCCGTGTTTACTCCGGTAAGGTTGAGGCAGGTACCACTGTCTACAACTCCGTGAAGGACAGCAAGGAGCGTATGGGCCGCATCCTGCAGATGCATTCTAACCACCGCAAGGATATCGACTGCTGCTACGCAGGTGATATCGCTGCTGTTGTCGGTCTGAAGAACACCACTACCGGTGACACTCTGTGTGATGAGAATCATCCCATCATTCTGGAGTCCATGAAGTTCCCCGAGCCTGTTATCCGCGTTGCCATCGAGCCCAAGACCAAGGCCGGCAACGAGAAGATGGGCATCGCGCTGGCAAAGCTGGCCGAAGAGGATCCGACCTTCAAGACCTACACTGACGAAGAGACCGGTCAGACCATCATCGCCGGTATGGGCGAGCTGCACCTGGAGATCATCGTTGACCGTCTGCTGCGTGAGTTCAAGGTTGAAGCAAACGTGGGTGCACCTCAGGTTGCTTACCGTGAGACCATCCGCAAAGAGGCCAACCAGGAGACCAAGTACGCACGTCAGTCCGGTGGTAAGGGCCAGTACGGTCATGTTAAGATCAAGATCGAGCCCAACGAGCCCGGCAAGGGTTACGAGTTCGTCAACGCCATCGTTGGCGGTGCCATCCCGAAGGAATACATCCCGGCTATCGACAACGGTATCCAGGGTGCTATGAAGTCCGGTGTTCTGGCTGGCTATCCTGTCGTTGATGTCAAGGTTACCCTGTGGGATGGTTCTTATCATGAGGTCGACTCCTCTGAAATGGCCTTCTCCATTGCTGGTTCTATGGCGTTCAAGGATGCTATGCGCAAGGCTGATCCTATCATCACTGAGCCTATCATGAAGGTTGCAGTTATCGTTCCCGATGAGTATCTGGGCGATGTTATCGGCGACCTGAATGCACGCCGTGGTCAGATCCAGGGCATGGAAGCTATGGCTGGTACTCAGCGCGTCAATGCATTTGTGCCTCTGGCTCAGATGTTCGGCTACGCTACCGACCTGCGTTCCAAGACTCAGGGCCGTGGCCAGTATGTCATGGAGCCGTCTCACTACGAGCCGGTGCCCAAGAACATTGCTGACCAGATCATCGCTGGCCGCACCAAGGGCTGATTCCTGAAAAATGGATAAAGATTTTGCCGGGGTAGTGTAACCTCGGCAAAATTTCCTGTAAAAGCACTTGATTTTACAGGGCAAATTTAGTAGAATAGCCTTGCAATGCAATGTCTGCATCTTGCAGGGTTGTTGTAACCAAATATCAAAACCTAAATTAAGGGAGGATATTCCAATGGCTGAAAAGGCAAAGTTCGACCGTTCTAAGCCGCATGTGAACATCGGCACCATCGGTCACGTTGACCACGGCAAGACCACTCTGACCGCCGCTATCACCAAGTACCTGGCTCTGAAGGGCGACGCAGACTTCATGGATTATGCCAACATCGATAAGGCTCCTGAGGAGCGTGCTCGTGGTATCACGATCAACTCCGCTCACGTTGAGTATCAGACCGACGCTCGTCACTATGCTCACGTTGACTGCCCGGGCCATGCTGACTACGTCAAGAACATGATCACTGGTGCTGCTCAGATGGACGGCGCTATCCTGGTCGTTGCTGCTACCGATGGTCCCATGCCCCAGACCCGTGAGCACATCCTGCTGGCTCGTCAGGTCGGCGTGCCCTATATCGTCGTGTTCATGAACAAGTGCGATATGGTCGACGACGAAGAGCTGCTGGATCTGGTTGAGATGGAGATCCGTGAGCTGCTGACCGAGTACGACTTCCCCGGCGACGACACCCCGATCATTCGTGGTTCCGCTCTGAAGGCTCTGGAGTCTACCTCCACTGATCCCAATGCTCCCGAGTATGCTTGCATCAAGGAGCTGATGGACGCTGTTGACACCTATATCCCCAACCCCGATCGTGAGGAAGACAAGCCCTTCCTGATGCCCATCGAGGATGTCATGACCATTTCTGGCCGTGGTACTGTTGCAACCGGTCGTGTTGAGCGTGGTATTGCTAAGGTTGGCGATGCTATGGAGATCGTCGGCATCAAGCCCGATCGTCTGAGCACCACCATCACCGGTCTGGAGATGTTCCGTAAGTCTCTGGACTTCGCTGAGGCTGGCGATAACATCGGCGCTCTGCTGCGTGGTGTTGATCGTACCCAGATCGAGCGTGGTCAGGTTCTGGCTAAGCCCGGTTCCGTGCACCCCCACAAGACCTTCGAGTCTCAGGTGTACGTTCTGACCAAGGACGAAGGCGGCCGTCACACCCCGTTCTTCTCCAACTATCGTCCTCAGTTCTACTTCCGCACCACCGACGTGACCGGTATCATCACTCTGCCCGAAGGCACTGAGATGTGCATGCCCGGCGATAACGTCATGATGCACGTTGAGCTGCTGACCCCTGTTGCTATGGAAGAGGGTCTGCGTTTCGCTATCCGTGAGGGTGGCCGTACCGTTGGTTCTGGCGTTGTTGGCAAGATCATTGAGTGATTTTGACCCTTCGCGCCTTTCCTGAGGCTAAAGGTTAAACTTACGAGAGACCTTCCCATTCCGGAGAGTGGGAAGGTCTCTTTTTGTTTTAGATCCTCTGTCTGTAAGGGCAGGGGATTTTTTTGCGGCATGTCACAACTCTTTGTTTACAAAACAAGGTTGTTCTGGTATACTGAAAAAGGAAATGCTGGAAAAGTCCTATCGGCTGGTGCTGAGGGAATTCAGCAAAAAGAAGCAGCGAGAACTTCTGGAAGGTGTGAAGAGTAATGCCGTTTGATTATAAGAAAGAGTACAGGGAATTTTATCTCCCGCCGAAAATACCGCATCTGATTACGATACCGCGTATGAATTTTGTGGCAGTGCACGGCAAGGGCGACCCGAATGTTCCGGGTGGAGCCTATCAGGAGGCTATGGGAGTGCTGTACGGCATTGCTTTCACCATCAAAATGAGCTATAAGGGCAGCCACAAGATGGACGGCTATTTTGAATATGTGGTTCCACCGTTGGAGGGCTTGTGGCATCAGAAGGGCGTGGATGGCGTTGACTATGCACATAAAGAAACATTTGAGTGGACATCCATGATCCGACTGCCAGAATTCGTGACGCCGGAAGCGTTTGATTGGGCCGTACAGGAAGCAACGGCAAAAAAGAAAAAGGATTTTTCCAAGGCGGAATTCCTGACCTATGATGAGGGACTTTGCGTTCAGTGCCTGCATATCGGCCCTTATGATGAAGAACCGAAAACGCTGGCGCAAATGGATGCCTTTGCCGTAGAGCAGGGGTATATGCTTGATTTTTCAGAGACACGCTTCCACCACGAAATTTATCTGAGTGATCCTCGCCGCGCTGCACCGGGAACACTGAAAACAGTTCTGCGGCATCCCATACGTGAAAAATAAAAACAGGAAAATTCACAAATGATGTCGCTTTTATTTGGCAGATGTGCTATACTGATTTTATCTGTAGAAACACATTGAATGGATAAGGGAGGAGAGAACTTCATGCAGCATGAAACTGTCATCGTGCTGGACTTTGGCGGCCAGTACAATCAGCTGATCGCGCGCCGCGTCCGCGAGAACAATGTCTACTGTGAAATCTATTCCTATAAAACCGATCTGTCGGTTATCAAGGCAAAGAATCCCAAGGGTATCATCTTTACCGGTGGCCCCAACAGCGTTTATCTGGAGGATTCCCCCACGATCGACCCTGAGATCTTCAACTGGGGTGTGCCTGTGCTGGGCATCTGCTACGGCAGCCAGCTGATGATGCATCTGCTGGGCGGCCATGTCTGCCGCGCACCGGAGCGCGAGTACGGCAAGACTGAGGTGTTCGTGGACACGAACAGCAAGATGTTCACCGATGTGCAGCCCTCCACCATTTGCTGGATGAGCCACAACGACTATATTGAGCAGGCAGCGCCCGGCTTTAAGATCACTGCTCACACGGTCAACTGCCCGGTAGCTGCGGCAGAGAACGCCGAGAAGGGCCTGTACGCGGTCCAGTTCCATCCGGAAGTGCTGCACACTGCGGAAGGCAAGAAGATGCTGCGCAACTTCGTGTACAACGTCTGCGGCTGCACCGGCGACTGGAAGATGGACTCCTTTGTGGAAAACAACGTCAAGGCCCTGCGTGAGCGTATCGGCGATGGCAAGGTGCTGTGCGCCTTGTCCGGCGGCGTGGATTCCTCCGTTCTGGCAGCTATGTTGGCTAAGGCCATCGGCAAGCAGCTGACCTGCGTGTTCGTGGATCACGGTCTGCTGCGTAAGAACGAGAAGGAAGAGGTCTGCTCTGTATTCGGCCCGGGCAATGCCAACGGCTTTGATATCAACTTTATCTGTGTGGATGCCCGCGAACGCTACTTTGCAAAGCTGGCTGGTGTCACCGAGCCGGAGCGCAAGCGCAAGATCATCGGCGAAGAGTTCATCCGTGTGTTTGAAGAGCAGGCCAAGAAGATCGGCAAGGTGGATTTCCTGGCACAGGGTACCATTTACCCGGATGTCGTTGAGAGCGGTCTGGGCGGTGAGTCCACTGTTATCAAGAGCCACCACAACGTTGGCGGTCTGCCCGACACCGTGGACTTCAAGGAGTTGGTGGAGCCGCTGCGCAACCTGTTCAAAGACGAGGTGCGTCAGGCCGGCCGTGAGCTGGGCCTGCCCGAATATCTGGTCAGCCGTCAGCCGTTCCCCGGCCCGGGCCTTGGCATCCGCATCATCGGCGAAGTGACCCCTGAGAAGGTGGCAATCGTGCAGGATGCCGACGCGATCTGGCGTGAGGAGATCGCAAAGGCGGGTCTGGATAAGGAGATCAGCCAGTACTATGCAGCCTTGACCAACATGCACAGTGTGGGCGTCATGGGCGACGAGCGCACCTATGATTACGCTGTGGCGCTGCGTGCTGTGACCACCACCGACTTTATGACCGCGGAGAGCTATAATATGCCCTGGGATGTTCTGGGCACTGTCACCAGCCGCATCGTCAATGAGGTCAAGCATGTGAACCGCGTGTTCTATGATTGCACCGGTAAGCCGCCGGCAACCATTGAGCTCGAGTAATCTTCAAAATCTGAAAAGTATTGATGCAATGCAATATTTCGAGAGCCAAAAGGCTCTGTGATACTGCTTTGATACTATCAGGCGATTATTCACAAAGAGAGACATGAGAATGCCCTCTGAGAAACGGTAAGTTTTTCAGAGGGCATTTTTGTGTCTTTTATTCTTTACGCCACTTTTTCTTCGGCTCGTACCGGCCGCAGCCGTCGGCAGTCTGAGGCCAGTTGAGCTTCCATTCCAGATACTCTTCCTTGGTGATCTCGCCCTCCCGGAGCTGCTTCTTGCGGAGTTGCCACTCCTTTAAGAACTCATCCAGCAGGCGATAGCGGAAGCTGACTGCCATGTGCTTTTCCGGGAAATCTGGGTCGGTGGTGTCTGTGACCTCATAGCCAATGCAAAAACCTGTGTTTGGTTTGTAAACTTTCAGCTGATTCATATTTTCCATTCGTGAACATGGCTCAAAGGGAGAACCACAAAAATATAAATCTTTTATGAAATCCTCTTGACAAAGTGAGAACGGGCAGTATAATGAAAATGAACGTTGTTCATATTGAAGGTGACCACATGAATACAATCGTAACCTCCAAGGAAGATATCTTAAAAAACAGCCGTGAGCTTATCCGGGAAAAGGGCTGGGCGGCGGTCAGTATCCGTTCTGTCGCCTCGGCATGCGGGGTCTCGGTCGGCTCGATCTACAATTATTATGACTCCAAGGCTGAGCTTATCAGCGCCACGGTCGAGAGCGTCTGGTGCGAAATTTTCCACCGTCCGCAGGACGAGGCCGTATTTCAGGACGTGCAGACCTGTGTCAAATGGATGTATGAGCGTATGGCCTACGGCTGTGAGCAGTATCCTGGATTCTTCACACTGCACTCTCTCGGCTTTATGCAGGAGGACAAGGCCGATGGCAAACGGCACATGCAGCAAATCTGGCACCATATCTTAAATGGTCTGTGTACGGTGCTGCAACAGGATACCAAAATCCGTCCGGACGCTTTTAACGCGCAATTCACCGTTGAAAAATTTGCCGATGTTCTATTTTCGCTGATGCTGTCTGCCTTGCTGCGGCAGGACTACGACCCCGCCGCTGTGCTGGAAATCGTGCGCAGAACTTTATATTGACTGCATTTTCTTCCCACACTGCTGTGGGAATTTTATAATGTCCAAAATGAACAGTGTTCACTCAAGAGAGACACTCATAGGAAAGTTCATCGCAATATCCTGTTGCTGCTCGCCTGTCTTGTGTGGAGGAATGCAAGCTTCAACATCCTGCGCTTTGGATGCAACTTTGCCAAACAAGCCATTGATGACCGTAAAAACTAAGCCAACCCTGCAAAAAATGCAGTGTTACAATCAATTTGATCTATCAACAAGGAGCAATCAACTATGCAAGCAATCGTAGAAACTGTTTTTGATGCGGTGTATCTGGTATCCGTCATCACCATCGGTATCCTGATGATTTGTGGCTGCAAGGGCAACCACCAGTTCAAGCTGTTCGGTCTGATGGCTGTCGTTCTGGGTGCCGGCGACTCGTTCCATCTGATTCCCCGTGCTCTGGCTCTATGCACCACGGGCTTTGAAAACTTTACCGTCCCCCTGGGTCTGGGTAAGTGGATCACCTCTGTGACAATGACTGTCTTTTATGTGCTGCTGTACTATGTATGGCGTGAGCGCTACCGGGTCAAGGGCAACAATGGCCTGACTGCCGCCATCTACGGTCTGGCTGCCGTGCGTGTTATCCTGTGCATGATGCCGCAGAACCAGTGGCTGAGCGCCGAATCCCCGCTGTCCTGGGGCATTTACCGTAACATTCCTTTTGCACTGATGGGCCTGCTGATCATCGTGTTGTTCTACCGCAGTGCCAAGGAGCATGACGACTCGGCTTTTCGCTGGATGTGGATGACCATCGTGCTGAGCTTCGGGTTCTACATTCCCGTTGTTCTTTGGGCCAATACCGTCCCCATGATCGGTATGCTGATGATCCCCAAGACCTGTGCCTATGTGTGGACCGTTCTCATCGGTTATTCTGCTATGAAGAAGGAATGTAAGTGATTTGTTCACAGTACCGATTTATGAAATAAATTGCTTCGTAAAGATCCAAGCTTACCGAATTGGAATGATCTTTCTTGATAAAACTGGATCAGGTAAACTTGTAAGCCCCCTGCCGGTGATGAACTGGCAGGGGGCTTTTTATGTGTGTACGGGTAGTTTAACAGAATACTTGATCTTTGCCGCGATTACGACGCATCCAGCAATTCGTCCGGGTCCTCGATGGCTTCTTCGATGGTCTCTTCCTCAGGAGTGGGTTCATCGACATCGGACGGAGCGAACAGGTCACGGATGAAGTCGCGCAGGAGGACGAGGCTGTTGTCAAGGTCGGCATCCTCGCTCAGCAGCTGCTGGATCATATCCGGCTTATCGGTGATCAGGTCGTCCACGCCGATGCTCAGCAGTTCGCTGGCATCCTCTTCGCGGTTGACGGTCCATGCGGAGATCGTCTTGCTGCGCTTATGGATCTGCTGCACCATACCGGAGGTGATAAAGGTGGACTGTACGCTGAAGAAATCTGCGGCAGGCAGATCGTAATAACTGCCCACGCCCAGTGCAAGGATATAGCCGGTCCGGATCTCCGGTGCCAGCTCCTTGACCTTGCAGAGGGTTTCATAACTCTGCGAGGTGATGGTGCAGTCCTGCGCAAAGCCTTTTTCGCGGATGATGCGGATGGTTTCCGCTTCCAGCTCCGGGGTGGCGGCATTGGGCTTGATCTCAATGTTCAGCTGGATCTTACCTTTGCACAGGTCCAGCACTTCTTCCAGTGTGGGAACTTTGGCACCAGTGTACTTCTGGCCGAACCAGCGCCCGGCATCCAGCTTGCGAACCTCGTTACAGGTCAGGTCGTAGATGTTCTCGTTGCGGCCGGTGCAGCGGCGCAGGCTGGTATCGTGGGTCACCATGACCACGCCGTCCCTGGTCATCTGCACATCCAGCTCGGCCCACTCGCAGCCCTGATCGATGGCCAGCTGGAAAGCGGGCAGGGTGTTTTCCGGTGCGGCAGCGGAGTAGCCGCGGTGCGCGGTGACTACCGGCGCAACGCCGCCCAGCATGGAGAGCAGCTCGTCGTCTCTGGGCAGGGCAAGGTAACAGAATGCCAGCGCAAAGGTGAGCAGAGTAGCACCCGCAACCGATGCACCCAGAAGCAGCCTGCCGGTGGAACGGTGATGCTTTCCGCTCTGGACCGGCTCCGGCTCAAAGGGGAGAAATTCCCGCAGGCGGCAGTGCAGCATGGTGAGGATCGTGCACTGCGCCATGGTGATGGCGCAGTCGATCAGGAACTGGAAGAAAGGCATCTCAATGGCCAGCGCCGCGCGGGACAGTGCAAACATGGCCTGTGTGCTCTGCAGCCCGACCGCGATGATGATGCCGTACAGCGGCACGGCAACCGCTGCCGTCAGCAGCAGGGAACGCAGGACGACCGAGAGGTTCCAGCGCAGTAGCAAAAGAAAAGCACGGATGACGCGCCTGCGGATGCAGCAAAAGCTTTCCTTTACCGACTGCCACAGGCTTTTGCGCTCCAGCACGAACAGCGGCAGCACCAGCACCCAGCTGACACAGAGGAACAGCAAGGCGGCACCGGCAGCCAGATAGAGCAGGTAATACCGGCTGTTTGCCCGGATGACACCCATGATGTATTCCGGCACGGCAAGCTGCGTGATATAGTTATAGGCGAGGAAAAAATTGGTGAACGGGATCAGCACGGCACTGTAGACCAGAACGAGCCAGTTCTGCGGCAGGAATGCGTGGCGGATATCTGCAAGAGAGGTGCGCAGCAGGGCAGGCAGGCGGATCGTTTCGCCCTTGCGGGCAAGATCCAGCCCATGCAGCAGGACGGAAAACTCATACAGCGCCCAGAACGCGGTCAGGATAGCAATGAGCGTAATGCACAGGATGATCGCGGGGGAGGAAAAGATATCGGAAGCGTTGTTGTTGCTCAGGTAGTGCATGGGTGCGAACCGCAGCGTGAGCGACCAGAGCTGCTGCATCAGGGGGACGAACAGCAGGTTCGTTGCAGCCTTATACAGGACGATGACCGCGAGCAGGGGGATCTCGGCGCGGCGGATGATAGCCCGGGCGGAGTGCTTCATGGAGTTGTAGGTTTCGTTGGAGGCGCGGAGTGAAGTGAGCAGATCTTTCAATTTGACATGGCCTTCCTTTTATATTCTGCAAAATGACCCGCCCCGAAGCTTCCCGGCGGGCTGTTCTGCGAAAAAAATTTACATATTAAATATAGTGTAACATAACTTCTTATAAAATAAAATGCAGCAGGGGCAGACAGAATCCACAAAATTAAAAGAGATTTTTTGGCAGCTGAGTGTGCGGTGCAAAATGCCCGAAAAAAGGCGAGAAAGCGGAGGAACGATGACTCGTTAAAAAATTGTAGAACTCTGCGCGACAGATGTTGATTCGCATGGACTTTTATAGAATCTCTTGCATTTTTATGGAAAATTCAGTATAATAAAACTAATTTTGAAAGCTCACACAGACAACCAGGAGGTCTTACCATGGCTTCAAAGATCAATAAGGGAGAAATCCTCGCCAAGTTTTTTGATGACGGGGAATACACTGCACTGTTTGCTGACGGTGCAGTGAGCGCTGCCTGCGGCTATGCGGCAGGTCAGCAGGCTTACGCTGTTTACCAGAACGGCGAAGCTGTTACCGTAAAGGATGTTGAAAAGAACATCAAGGTTCTGGAGATGGCAGCTCAGACTGGCTGCCCGGTCGTCACCTTCTACAACTCCGTTGGCGCAAAGCTGGCTGAGGGTCTGGACGTGCTGACCGCCAGCGCAAAGCTGAATGCGCAGATCGCAAAGGTTTCCGGCGTGATCCCGCAGGTGGCTGTTGTTCTGGGTGTCTGCGGCGGCACCAGCGCACTGAGCGCTGCCAATGCAGATGTCTGCATCATGGCTGAGGGCGCAGAGTTGTTCTTCACCGCTCCGTTCACCTCTGCTGCCAAGGGCGACAAGGTGGCCGATGCCGGCACCGCAGCCGCCGCTGCAAAGGCTGGCGTGGCTGCCGTTGTGGCACCCACTGCTGAGGAAGCTGCCGAGAAAGCTGCTCACATCGTGGGCCTGCTGCCGGCCAACAACCTGACCGGCCCTGCGATCTTTGAGTTCGAGCAGCCCACTGCTGCTCTGGCTGCCGGTGCAGAGCCTGCAAAGGCTGCTGCTGCCGTGGTCGATAAGGACAGCGCTGTGGAGCTGTATGCAGGCTTTGGCAAGTCTGTTTACACCGCATTTGCCACCGTGGGCGGCAACGCCGTGGGCGTTGTGGCCACCGGCAAGACCCTGTGCCACAACTGCGTGGCCAAGGCTTCCCGCTTTGTGCGCCTGTGCGATGCCTTCAGCGTGCCGGTGATCACCATTGTGGATACCGAGGGCTTTGTGCCCAGCGCGACCGATGACATTGCAGGCGGCATCCGTGAGGCTGCCCGTCTGGCTGCTACCTATGCCGACGCTACCACCGCAAAGGTGGCTGTGCTGGCTGGTAAGGCCGTCGGCCCTGTTTACACCGCTCTGGCTGCTGCCGATCTGCGCATTGCCGTGGCTGGCTGCACCGTCAGCGCACTGGAACCCAGCGCAGCGGTCAGCGTCCTGTACAAGGAAGAGATCGATGCTTCCGACAACATCATTGCAGCCACCAACGCAAAGGCTGCTGCTTACACCGCCGAGGTGTGCAGCGCAGCAAATGCAGTTGCCTGCGGCGCTGCTGACCTGACCTGCGATGCAGCCAATGTGCGTGCAAGCGTTGTTGCCGCACTGGAACTGCTGAGCACCAAGCGTGCTGCCCGCCTGCCCAAGAAGCACGGCAACATGGCTCTGTAATCGTCTGTATAAATCTTTTTGATACGATTTTGATTTGGAGGATCCTTCCATGAAGTACTACAATATTACCGTCAATGGCGTTGCTTACAGCGTCTCCGTGGAGGAGACTGCCGCTGGTGCTGCTCCGGTTGCTGCTGCAGCTCCTGCCGCACCCGCTGCTCCTAAGGCTGCTCCGGCTCCCGCTGCTGCTCCCAAGGCTGCTGCAGGCGCTGCTGGTGCCGTTGCCGTCAAGGCTCCCATGCCCGGCAACATTCTGGATGTCAAGGTCAAGGCCGGTGCATCCGTGAAGGCTGGCGACGTGCTGGTGATCCTGGAGGCCATGAAGATGGAGAACGAGATCGTTGCTCCGCAGGATGGCACTGTGGCTTCCATCAACGTCAACAAGGGCGACACCGTCAACTCCGGTGACGTTCTGGTTTCCATGAACTAAGGGAGAGGTGACAATCATGGCCAAAAAGCCGATCAAGGTTACTGAGGTCGTCCTGCGCGATGCCCACCAGTCTCTGCTGGCCACCCGCATGACCATGGATGAGATGCGTCCCATCCTGCCGGAAATGGATAAGATCAACTACTTCTCCGTGGAGTGCTGGGGCGGCGCTACGTTCGACAGCTGCATCCGCTTTCTGGACGAAGACCCGTGGGAGCGCCTGCGCATCCTGCGCAAGGAGCTGCCCCACCAGAAGCTGCAGATGCTGTTCCGCGGCCAGAACATGCTGGGCTACCGCCCCTACGCAGACGATGCCGTTGAGTACTTTGTGCAGAAGTCTGTTGCAAACGGCATCGACGTGATCCGTATTTTCGATGCACTGAACGATCCGCGCAACCTGCAGACCGCCATCAAGGCAGCCAACAAGGAAGGCGCTCATGTGCAGGGCTGCATCAGCTACACCCTCAGCCCCGTGCACAACAACGAGTACTTTGCAGCCTACGCCAAGACCCTGGAGGAGATGGGCGCAAACTCCATCTGCATCAAGGATATGGCCGGTCTGCTGACCCCCTATACCTGCTACGATCTGGTGAAGAAGCTGAAGGAGACCGTCAGCATCCCTGTTGACATCCACAGCCACTACACCGCAGGTCTGGCTTCCATGTCCATCCTGAAGGGCATCGAGGCAGGTGCCGACATCATCGATACCGCCATGAGCCCCCTGAGCCTGGGCACCAGCCACATGCCCACCGAGAGTCTGGTCGCTGCCCTGCAGGGCACCGATTACGACACCGGTCTGGATCTGAAGCAGCTGAACGTTGTGCGCGCATACTTTGCAAAGCTGCGCGAGAAGTACATTGCCAACGGCCAGATCAGCCCGAAGAGCCTGGGCGTGGATGCAAACACCCTGCTGTATCAGGTGCCGGGCGGCATGTTCTCCAACATGCTCAAACAGCTGAAGGATGCCGGCAAGGAAGATAAGCTGGACGAAGTGCTGGCAGAGATTCCCCGCGTCCGCGAGGATGCAGGCTATCCGCCGCTGGTCACCCCCACCAGCCAGATCGTTGGTACGCAGGCTGTGTTCAACGTGATCCTGGGCGAGCGCTACAAGATGGTCACCAAGGAGTTCAAGGGTCTGGTCCACGGTGATTACGGCAAGACTCCCGCTCCCATCAAGCCCGAGTTCACCAAGAAGATCCTGGGCGACGAGCAGCCCATTACCTGCCGCTTTGCTGATACTCTGGCTCCTGAGATGGACAAGCTGAAGGCAGAAGCTGCCAAGTGGGCAACGCAGGAAGAGGATGTGCTGACCTACGCAATGTTCCCGCAGGTGGCACCCAAGTTCTTTGAAAAGCGCAATGCCAAGAAGGAGGGCGTGGACGGCGACCATGTGGACTACACCAATCAGTCTCATCCCGTCTGATCTTTCATAACGGATTCAGGAGCTTCTCGCTTTTGCGGCGGGAGGCTCCTTTTTGTGTTTTGCACCGGATCTGGCCCCAAAAATGGGCGGCGGCTCATTGACATGAAAATCCATCCATTTTATAATGAATCAAAATGGATGCAGCCGACACCCGGGCATCCCCGGAAAAAGAAGAGGTGATCTGCATGAGAAGCATCACGGCACAGCGCCTTGCGGAATTTACAGAGCAGGATTATGAATTTACCTTCGGCATCACCCGGAAGGAATTTGCCCAGATGCTGGAAGCACTGAATGCGGCTTATTGCAAGGAGCACCGGCGCAGGCCGCATTTTACCAAGATCACAATGCAGGATAAGCTGGTGCTGACTTTGCTCTACCGCCGCGAGTACCGCAGCATGGAGAACATTGCGGCAGAATACGGTGTCTCCCGCGATACCATTGCGGACAATATCCACTGGGTGGAGCGCGCACTGCTGAACGCAAATCTGCTGCAGAACAGCGTGACCTGCGTATATAAAACCAACTGAAACAGGCTCTGATACAGGATCGGAAGATTTTGTATCAGAGCTTTTTTGCTTTGCACCGTGTATTGTGGCCGGTTTTGGCGGCGGCACGCAACAGTGCACCTTGAATTTTGGGCCGAAGAATAGTAAAATGAAACTATATGTATCGTAACATGGGTTTGTGTACCCAAAGGCGGATACGTATACCGAAACTTGTAAGCTGAAACACTGAAAATGTAAGAACAGGAGAGCGTTATGATCTTAAGCATGACCGGCTTTGGCCGGGGGACTGCTGTGCGCAATGGCCGTGAGATCACGGTGGAGCTGCGCAGCGTGAATTCCCGCTACTTTGAGTATTCTTCGCGCATCCCGCGCACCTGCAGTTATCTGGACAGCCGCCTGAAAAAGCAGCTCAACGAGCGCATTTCCCGCGGCAAGGTGGAGCTGAGCATGACCGTGCAGAATGTGGACGCTGCCGATACGGTGGTGGCCGTCAACATGGAGCTGGCACGCAGCTACCAGCAGGCCATGCGGGATATTTCGGAACAGCTGGGTGTCAAGAACGATATCTCTGCGGGCGTGCTGACCCGCTTCCCGGATGTGCTCACCACCCGCCACGCGGATGTGGACGAGGAACAGCTGTGGGAAGATGTTTCTGCCGTTACCGCACAGGCGCTGGACCGCTTTGTGGAGATGCGCGCCGCCGAGGGTGCCAAGATGAAGGCAGACGTGGAAAACCGCCTGAACTTCCTCGAGGAGTGCGTGGGCAGGGTGGAGACTTTGAGCGCAGGCCGCGTGGAAGCCTACACCAACCGCCTGTACGAGAAACTCAAGGTCATTCTGGAGGACCGCGATATCGACGATGCCCGCGTGCTGACCGAGGCCGCTATTTTTGGTGATAAGACCGCTGTGGATGAAGAGACGGTGCGCCTGCGCAGCCACATTGCGCAGTACCGCGATATCCTCAAGCTGGACGAGCCGGTGGGCCGCAAGTTGGACTTTTTGACGCAGGAGCTGAACCGTGAGACCAATACCATCGGCTCCAAGTGTCAGGATCTGGATATCACCCGCATCGTGGTGGATATGAAGGCGGAGATCGAAAAGATCCGCGAACAGATCCAGAATCTGGAGTGATACAGAAAATTCGGAGGGGTTTATGAAGCTCATCAACATCGGGTTTGGCAATATGGTCAGTGCAGGCCGTGTGGTGGCAGTGGTCAGCCCGGATTCCGCCCCGGTCAAGCGCCTTGTAAAGGAAGCGCGGGAGCGCGGAATGCTGATCGATGCATCCTATGGCCGCAGCACCCGTGCAGTGCTTATCATGGACTCCGATCATGTGGTGCTCTCGGCGCTTCAGCCGGAAACGGTGGCCAACCGTGCGGCAGGACAGGAGGGCAAAACACCAACAGAGGAGGAACAGACCCATGGCGAACGATAAATATTTGTTTGTGGTCTCCGGCGCGGCCGGTACCGGCAAGGACAGCGTGGTGAAGGCACTGCGCGAAGCACACCCGGAGATCGAAAAGACTGTTTCCGCCACCACCCGCGCACCGCGTCCCGGTGAGCAGGAGGGCGTGGATTATTATTACCGCACCCGGGAGCAGTTCCAGCAGCTGATCGAGAACGATCAGGTGGTGGAGCACAACTTCTACAACGGCAACTACTACGGTACCCTGCGCGAGGAAGTGGACAAGCGCCTTGCAGCCCAGAAGGTGGTCGTTCTGGTCATCGATGTGCACGGCGCAGCGAACATCCGCCGCATGTTCCCGGGCGCGACCACCGTGTTCCTGCTGCCGCCGTCGGTGGAGGAGCTGGAGCGCCGTCTGCGGGGCCGCGGCACCGAGACCGAGGACAGCATTCAGGAGCGCCTTGCCACCGCCCGGCAGGAGCTGGCCCAGCAGGATAAATTCACCCTGAAGCTGGTCAACGACCAGGTCGATACCTGCGCCGATGCACTGTATCAGGCCATCTGCCAGCGCATTGGTGCCGCAGAATAACATTTTGAAGGAGCTGGACGAATGCCCAAAACGGTAGGCGTTGCCGTCAGCAATGCGACCTTCCACTTTGATAAGCTTTATACCTATGCCGTCATGCCGGATCAGCAGAATGCGGTAAAACTTGGCAGCATGGTGCTGGTGCCCTTTGGCCGCGGCAGCCGCGCCCGCATGGGCGTGGTGCTGGCCTGCGATGCCGAACCGGAAAATGCAAAGCTGAAATATCTTTTCGACGTGGCCCCGGCATCCGCCTGCCTGACCCCGGAACTGCTGCGGCTGGTGCATTTTCTGAAGGAACGAACCTTCTGCACCTATTACGAGGCGGTCAAGGCGGTCATTCCCTATGGTGCACAGTACAAGCCTGCCGTGGCGGCGGACGGTGTAACGCCGGTGCTGCAAAAGCAGCTCACCCGCCACACCGAGAACTCCTACCGCCTTGTGGGCGGGCTGCCGCCAAAGCCGAAGCCGACGGCCAAGCAATTGGCGGCGGTGGCGCTGCTGGGCGGCGGGCCGCGCACCCTGAACGAACTGGAAGACAAGGGCATCAGCCGTGCCGTGCTGGATAATCTGTGCGCCAAAGGCGTGCTGGAATGCAGCAAGGTGAATAAATCCATCGACCTGTATTCGTCCATTCCGCTGAAAAACGAGCCGATCACCCTCACGCAGGAGCAGCAGGCGGCTTACGATGCTCTGCTGCCAAAGCTGGAAGATGATGCACCCCACTCGGCGCTGCTCTACGGCGTGACCGGCAGCGGCAAGACGCTGGTGTTCTTAAAGCTCATTGCCCGCTGTCTGGAGCAGGGCAGGCGTGCGCTGGTGCTGGTGCCGGAGATCAGCCTGACCCCGCAGATGATCCTGCGGCTCAAGAGTCAGTTTGGCCGCCGGGTGGCGGTGCAGCACTCTGCCCTCAACCACACCGAACGCCTTTTGCAGTGGCAGATGATCCAGGACGGCGGCGCAGACATCGTGGTGGGTACCCGCAGTGCCATCTTTTCGCCGCTGGAAAACATCGGGCTCATCATCATCGATGAAGAGCAGGAGCACACCTACCGCTCGGAATCCGCGCCCCGCTATTCTGCCCACGAGGTGGCCCGGCAGCGCGCAGCGGAAAACGGTGCATTGCTTCTGCTGGCAAGCGCCACCCCCAGCACCGAGAGCTTTTACGCGGCCCAGCATGGCCGCACCCAGCTGGTGCGGCTGACCCAGCGCTACGGCGGCAACCCGCTGCCCACGGTGCAAATCGTGGATATGCGCGCAGAGCTGGCGGCAGGCAACCCGCGGGAGATCAGTCTGTCGCTGGAAGATGCCATCCGCCGCAATCTGGATGCAGGCAAGCAGACCATTTTGCTGCTGAACCGCCGGGGCTACCAGACCATGGCCCAGTGCGAGGACTGCCGCGAGGTGCTCAAGTGCACAAAGTGCAGCGTGCCGATGGTGTACCACAAAGCGGCGCACAAGGTATTGTGCCACTACTGCGGCAGCCAGATGGAACCGCCCACTGTGTGCCCCGCCTGCGGCGGCAAGCTGCAGTACCGGGGCTTCGGCACCCAGAAAGCCGAGGAAGAGCTGGCAAAGCTGTTCCCGGATGCGCGGGTGCTGCGCATGGATCAGGATTCCACTGCCGCAAAGGATGCCCACGAAAAGCTGCTGGCAAGGTTTGCGAACCACGAATATGACATCATGGTGGGCACCCAGATGGTGGCCAAGGGACTGGATTTTGAGGATGTGACCCTTGTGGGCGTGCTGGGCATCGACTCGCTGCTGTTTGCGCAGGGCTTCCGCGCGTATGAGAATGTATTCAGCCTCATCACGCAGGTGGTGGGCCGCAGCGGCCGGGCCAGAGACCCCGGCTTTGCCATCATCCAGACCACCGACCCCGATAACCCGGTGCTGAACCTTGCCGCCGCGCAGGACTACGATGCCTTTTTTGAGCAGGAGATCGCCTACCGCAAGCTCGGCCTGTACCCGCCCTTCTGCGGGCTGTGCGTCATTGGCTTTGCAGGCGCAAAGGAGATCGAGGTGGCACGGGCGGCGGCGCGCTTTGCGGCCCTGCTGGGCCAGCAGGCGGCAAAACAGCCGGACCTGCCGCTGCGGGTGCTTGGCCCCACGCCCGGCAGCATTGAGAAGATCAACGACACCTACCGCTACAAACTTACCATCAAGTGCCGCAACGACCGCCGCTTCCGCGACCTCGTGCGCAGCACACTGGAAAGATACGAACAGGAAAAACTTCCGTCCAAGGCCACCGTTGCGGTGGATCTGCACTCGGACGGTGACATCTGATTTGGAGGTACCATAAATGGCTATCCGCAATATTGTAAAAGAGGGCGATCCCATCCTGAACAAGGTCTGCCGCCCCGTCACCACCTTTGATGACCGTCTGGCTACCCTGCTGGACGACATGCACGAGACCATGATCGCTGCCGACGGCGTGGGTCTGGCCGGCCCGCAGGTGGGCATGCTGCGCCGCCTGTTCGTGGTGTGGGACACCACCGACGCCCCGGAGGAGATCCCGGAGGATTACGAGTACAAGTTTATCGACTTTGTGAACCCGGAGATCCTGGCCGTATCCGAGGAAGAGGAGACCGCCTACGAGGGCTGTCTGTCCTTCCCGGGCCACAACGGCGCTGTGACCCGCCCCGTCGCGGTCAAGGTGCGCGCACAGGACCGCCACGGTGAGTGGTTCGAGCTGGAAGCTGAGAATCTGCTGGGCCGCTGCATCCAGCACGAGAACGACCATCTGGACGGCATTACCATCATGCAGTCCAGCGAGTATTTCTATGAGGATACCGAAGAGGGCAAAAAAGCTGCCCGCGAAGCGAAAGGAAACAAGTAATGCGCATTTTGTTCATGGGCACGCCGGATATTGCCGCAGAGTGCCTCAAAGCCCTGTATGCCGCCGGGCATGACATCTGCGCGGTGTACACCCGGCGGGACAAGCCGGTTGGCCGCAAGCAGGTGCTTACCGCACCCCCGGTCAAGGAAGTGGCCCTTGCCCACGGCACGCCGGTGTTCCAGCCCCGCACCCTGCGGGACGGCAGCGAGGACGAGAACATCCGCGCACTGGCCCCGGAACTGATCGTGGTGGTGGCTTACGGCTGCATCCTGCCGAAGTCTGTGCTGGAAGCGCCGAAGTACGGCTGCATCAACCTGCATGTCTCCCTGCTGCCCAAGTACCGCGGCAGCGCCCCGGTGCAGTGGGCCGTGCTGAACGGCGATGCCGAGACCGGCGTTTCCATCATGCAGATGGACGAGGGCCTTGACACCGGCGATGTGCTCTGCTGTGAAAAGATCGCCATTGACCCGGAGGAGACCAGCGGCCAGCTGTTTGACCGCGTGACTGCCGTGGGTGCACGGGTGCTGTGTGAGGTGGTGCCCGCCATCGCCGCCGGAACGCTGAAACCCCAGCCGCAGGATCATGAGAACGCCTGCCTTGCACCTATGCTGAACAAGGAGATGGCAGAGTTCCGCCTGACCGAATCGGCTGCCCACATCCACAACTGGGTGCGCGGCATGAACCCGTGGCCCGGTGCATGGTTCGTCACCTCCGGCGGCAAAAAGCTCAAGGTGATGGAGTGCCGTGCCGTGGAAGCTCACGGCGAAGCGCCCGGCACCGTGCTGGCCACAAAGCCGCTCACGGTGGCTTGCGGTGAGGGGGCCGTCCAGCTGCTGAATGTGGTGCCGGAAGGCAAAAAGCCCATGGACGGCACCGCCTTTGCGGCCGGTCAGCGCCTGAAAACGGGGGATATCCTCTGATGGCGGCGAATCCCCGCGCGGCGGCAGTGGCGGCGCTGGTGCGGCAGGAGCAGGATGGTTTTTCCAACCTTGTTCTGGATGCCGAACTCAAGCGCCAGCAGCTGGAAGGCCGCGATAAAGCTTTTGCCAGCGCCATCTTTTACACGGTGCTGGAACACCGGGGCACGCTGGACTACATCCTGTGCCAGTTCCTGCCCAAGGGCCTTGCCAAGCTGGATGCACCGGTGCGCGAAATATTGCGCGCGGCGCTGGCGCAGGCCCGCTATATGCAGGTGCCGGTGTCCGCTGCGGTGAACGAAGCCGTCAAGCTGACCCGTGCCTTCAAAAAATCCAGCGCATCCGGTCTGGTCAACGCCGTGCTGCGCAAGGCGTGCAGCTACGACCTGAGCACCGCAAGCTTCAAAAACGAAGTGGAGCGGCTCATGGTGCTTGGCTCTGCCGGGCGGGATGTGGCGGAATTTCTGCACAAAAACTACCCGGACGAAGCACTGGATATCCTTACCTACAAGGCCGACGGCGGCATGACCAGCCTGCGGGCGAACCCGCTGAAAGGCAGCGCCGATGAGCTTTGTGCAAAGCTGCTGGCTTCCGGCGCAAAGGAAGCAAAGCGGGGCATTGTGCCCGGCAGTGTGCTGGCCCGGTTCGAGGGCAGCCCGGCGGAAAATGAGCTGTTCCGGCAGGGGTACTTCCATGTGGAAGGGCAGGCCAGCCAGCTGGCGGCGCTCTGCGTGGACGCACAGCCCGGAGAAACAGTCATCGACCTGTGCGCCGCGCCCGGCGGCAAGACCATCCTGCTGGCCGAGCAGATGCACAGCACCGGCAGGCTTTACAGCTGCGATGCCGCCGAGAACCGCGTGGGCCTGATCCGCACGGCAGTGCAGCGCATGGGCCTTGCCAATGTGGAAGCCCTGTGCAACGATGCCACAAAGGTGAACCCGGCCCTGCCGCAGGCCGACCGCATTTTAGCGGATGTGCCCTGCAGCGGCCTTGGCATTCTGGCAAAAAAGCCGGATCTGCGCTACAAAAAGCTGGAACCGGCCCGCGAAGCTGAATTATTGGCCACGCAGTCGGCCATCCTCGATACGGCGGCACAGCTGCTGAAAGCGGGCGGCAGGCTGGTGTACTCCACCTGCACCATCGACCCGGCAGAAAACCAGCAGCAGATCGCGGCATTTCTGGCCCGCCACCCGGAGTTTACGGTGGTGGAGCCTGCCGCAGCGCTGCCCGCCGGGATGACGGCAGGGGAGCACGGCGCGCTTTCGGTGCCCACCCGTACCGGCATGGACGGTTTTTTCCTGTGCGCCATGCAGAAAAACGGGGAAAAGCTGCAATGAAACAGGTGGCTTGTTCGTAAAAAACAATAGGAGAACACAATGGAACAAAAACGCTGTATCTCTTCCTTTACGCTGGCAGAGCTGACCGCTGAACTGAAAGCGATGGGTCAGCCGGGCTTCCGGGCAAAGCAGATCTTCCACTGGGTGCACCAGAAGCTGGTCACCGAGTTTTCTGCCATGACCGACCAGCCCAAGACCCTGCTGGCAAAGCTGGAAGAAAGCTTCTACATTGCCGCGCCCAAGATCGAGCGCAGGCAGGAAGCAAAGGACGGCACGGTAAAATATCTGCTGCGCATGGCGGACGGCAACTGCATCGAGACCGTCGTGATGCGCTACCACTACGGCAACACGGTGTGTGTGTCCACGCAGGTGGGCTGCCGCATGGGCTGCCGCTTCTGCGCGTCCACCCAGGCGGGCCGCGTGCGCGATCTGGAAGCAGGCGAGATCTGCTCTGAGATCTACACCGCCCAGAAGGATATCGGGGAGCGCATTTCCCACATCGTGCTTATGGGCATTGGCGAACCGCTGGATAACTTTGACGAAGTGATGAAGTTTCTGGAGAACATCACCTCGCCCGAGGGCGTGAACATCGGGATGCGCAACATCAGCCTTTCTACCTGCGGTCTGGTGCCCAAGATCGACCAGCTGGCCGAGAAAAAGCTGCAGCTGACCCTCTCGGTGTCGCTGCACGCACCCAACAATGAAATTCGCAGCGGCATGATGCCGGTGAACGATGCCTATCCCGTGGAAGTGCTGATGCAGGCCGTGCGCCGCTATCAGGACACCACCGGCCGCCGTGTGAGCTTTGAATATTCCATGGTGCGCGGTGTCAATGATTCCGATGCCTGCGCCAAACAGCTGGCAAACCTGATCCGGGGCATGGGTGCCCATGTGAACCTGATCCCCATCAACCCGGTGGACGGCAGCCCGTACTCGGCCACCGATGCAGCCAACGTGCACCGCTTCCAGCAGAAGCTGGAGAGCCTTGGCGTGAACGCTACGGTGCGCCGCCGCCTTGGCAGCGAGATCAGCGCCGCATGCGGCCAGCTGCGCCGTGACGAAATGAACGGGAAAGCGTAAATATTAAAGGGAGAAGCCTATGAAACTTGCAGGAAAAACGGATGTCGGCAGGGTCCGGCAGGATAATCAGGACGATTATCGCGCAGGAGAACTGCCCGGCGATGCCGCATGGCTGCTGGTATGCGACGGCATGGGCGGTGCACGCGGCGGCAGGGAAGCCAGCCAGAGCGCGTGCGATGTGATCGAGCGCTGCTTTCAGGAGCAGTATGCTTCCAAGTGCCTGCCCGGCGAAGAGGAGACCTTTTTGAAAAAGAGCCTGCTCAGCGCCAACCGCTTTGTGTTCCAGAAGGCCCTGCGTGAGGAATCGCTGGCGGGCATGGGCACCACGGCTGTGTGCGCACTGGTGCGCGGCGGCAAGGTGTTCCTGTGTCATGCAGGCGACTCGCGGGCGTACCTGTACCGGGACGGCAGGCTTGCCCAGCTCACCCACGACCACTCCTATGTGCAGGAGCTGGTGGACTGCGGCACCATTACTGTGGAGGAAGCCGAGCACCACCCTCAGAAGAACATCATCACCAAGGCGCTGGGCGTGGACTACCGGCTGGACTCGGAGTTCACCACCGCACCGCTGCAGAAAGGGGATATCCTGCTGCTGTGCTCGGACGGCCTGACCAATGCCGTGCCCAGAGAACAGCTGGAACAGCTGCTGCGCACCGGCAGGTTCTACGACCTGCCGGACCTTCTGATCCGCACGGCCAACGAGAACGGCGGCCCGGATAACATCACCGCGCTGCTGCTGTGTGTGGAGGAGGTGCGCTGATGGACAACCTGATCGGCAAAAAGCTGGACGGCCTGTATGAGGTGCGGGAGCTGATCGGTTCCGGCGGCATGGCAAACGTCTACAAGGCGGTCATGCTGGGGCACAACGGCCCGGTGCCTGCCGGTACCGTGGTGGCGGTAAAGGTGCTGCGGCAGGAGTATATGCACGACCCGGACCTTGTGCGCCGCTTTAAAAATGAATCCAAGGCCATCTCGCTGCTGAACCACCCCAACATCGTAAAAGTGTACGATGTATCGGTGAATGATGATCTGCAGTATATCGTGATGGAATATGTGGACGGCATGACATTGCGCGAGTACCTTAACCAGCGCGGCGGCAGGCTGACCAACCGGGAGACCGTGCATTTCATCTCCCAGATCTTAAAGGCGCTGGAACATGCCCACGCTAACGGTGTGGTGCACCGGGACATCAAGCCCCAGAACATCATGCTTTTGGACAACGGCCAGCTGCGCATGATGGATTTTGGCATTGCGCGCATCTCCCGTGCCGAGAACCAGCTGCTGAGCGGCAAGGCCATGGGCAGCGTGCACTATATCAGCCCGGAGCAGGCCAAGGGCGATGAGACCGACTGCACCAGCGATATCTACTCGGTGGGCGTGATGATGTACGAGATGCTCAGCGGTCATCTGCCCTTTGATGCAGACGACATGGTGGAAGTTGCCATCAAGCAGATCTCCGATCAGCCGAAGTCTTTGCACGAGATCGCGCCGGAGGTGCCGAATGCACTGGTGGAGATCACCGAAAAGGCCATGGCAAAGCTGCCGCAGAACCGCTACGCATCCGCCCGCGAAATGCTGGATGCGCTGGACACCTACGTGCACAACCCCTCCGTGATGTTCGAGTACAAGTATATTACAGAAGATGCTCCCGAAAAGGTGGTGAAACGTACCATGAACCAGAACCGTGCAAACCGTCAGGCCGAAAAGCCTGCGCCCCGCGGCAAAAAGGCCGCACCGCGCAAGAAAAAGCGCACCATCTTCCTGCCGGCACTGTTCGGCGTTACCATTGCATTTGCACTGGCGTGCCTTGCGCTGTGCTGGATGATCCTGAACGATTCCTCCAACCTGATGAACAACAAGGCCGATATCACGCTGGGCGATTATATCGGCATGACGCAGGACGAGGCTGCTGCCACCGAGCAGGTGGTCTCCGGCCAGATCAGCGTTACCTGGGAGCAGGAGTACAACAGTAACTATGCGGCGGGCTATATCTATAAGCAGTCGCCGGTGTCCGGCCGCACGGTGCGCGAGGGCCAGAATGTGACCCTGACTGTGAGCCTTGGCACCCAGTACGTTACCGTGCCGGACCTGACCAACTATGTGCAGGCCGATGCAGAGCAGCAGCTCAAGGAGCTGGGTGTCTCGGTGCTGGTAACGCAGGCTGTGGATACCTCTGTGGCATCCGGCGCGGTGATCCGCACCGACCCGGCGGCGGGCAGTCAGGTGGCTGCAGGCAGCACTGTGGTGATGTATATCAGCCGCCCGCAGGTGGCAACCACCACCAAGGTGCCCTCGCTGACCGGCATGAGCACCGCTGATGCCCGCACCCTGCTGGTGCAGAACCATCTGGGCCTTGGCAGCCAGACCGAGCAGTACAGCGACCAGCCGGTGGGCACTGTCATCAGTCAGAACCCGGCGGCAGGCTCTACCACAAAGCTGAACGGCCGCGTGAACATTGTGGTAAGCGCCGGGCCGGAGCCTGCACCGGAACCGGAAGCACCCAGCGACAGCACCACCGGCGGCGACTGGTGGAGCGGCCTGTTTGGCAGCAGCTCCTCTTCTTCCAGCACCGAGACCGGCACCGAACAGGGCACAGCGGGCAGCGGCGACCCTTCGCAGAAACCGCTGACCGACTGGTGGTCCTCGCTGCTGAGCTGACGGAGGCGTGCATGAAGGGATATATCACAAAGGGCATCGGCGGCTTTTACTATGTAAAAACGCCGGAGGGCATTGTGGAGTGCAAGCCCCGCGGCATTTTCCGCAAACAGAAGATCACGCCGGTGGCGGGCGATGAGGTGACGCTGGAGACCGAGAACGGTGCAGCCGTCATTGCCGAGATCGCACCGCGCAAAAATGTGTTCGTGCGGCCTCCGGTGGCAAATCTGGATGTGCTGTTCCTTGTGGCCAGCACCACCCAGCCCACGCCCAGCACGCTGGTGCTGGATAAGCTTGCCGCCATTGCGGTGGACAAGGGCGTGCAGCCGGTGATCGTGTGCACCAAGGGCGACTTGGCCGAGGCGGAATTCCTGCGTAAGGCCTACGAAAAATCGACCCTGCCGTTCATCCGCATCGATTACAAGACCGGCGGCGGGCTGGACGAGGTGAAGCAGTGGATCAGCGGCAGGCTGTGTGCGTTCTGCGGCAACTCCGGCGTGGGAAAATCCACCCTTTTGAACCACCTGCTGCCGGAAGCAGAGCGCGAGACCAGTGCCATCAGCCAGAAGCTGGGCCGCGGCCGCCACACCACCCGTGAGGTGACGATCTTTGAAGCCTTTGGCGGGCGCATTGCGGATACGCCGGGCTTTGCCAGTCTGGAAGCGAACCGCGCCGGGTTCATCCCCAAGGAAAATCTGGAGCATGCGTTCCCGGAGTTCGGGCCTTATCTGGGCCAGTGCCAGTTCACCGGCTGCTCCCACCGCAGCGAAAAAGGCTGTGCCGTGCGCGCCGCACTGGCCGAGGGCAGGCTCTCCCAGACCCGGTACGACAGCTACTGCGCCATGTACGAGGAAGTCAAGGACGTGAAGGATTGGCAGCGCCCGAAAGTATAAAGGATAAGGAAGAGATTCATGTCACGCTGTGTGATCATTTCGGCCTGCCCGGTTTCTCCGGAGCTGGCAGAGGCCCTGCGGCCGGACGACTTTATCATTGCCTGTGATGCAGGCTACCGCAACTGCGCACCTCTGGGGCGTAGACCCAACATCATCGTGGGCGACTTTGACACCGCCCCCTGCCCGGAACAGCAGGACGACGATATCATCGTGCTGCCCCATGTGAAGGACGATACCGACACCGAGTATGCCGCAAAGCTGGTCTCGGAAAAGGGCTTTGACGAGGTGCTGCTGCTGGGCGGCCTTGGCGGCAGACGGGTGGAACACACCCTTGCAAACCTGTGCACCGGCCTTGGGCTGGAACAGCGCGGTGTGCGCACCACCCTGCTGGATGAGCGCAGCCGCATCACCTACGTGATGCCCGGTGAGACCCGCCGCTACCCGAAGGAGAAGTACTTCTTCTTCTCGGCCTTCCCGATGGAGGGCAGGGCGCAGGGCGTGTGCGAGCGCGGCTCCTACTATGAGCTGACCGATGCGGAGCTGACCGCCAGCTACCCGCTGGGCGTCAGCAACGAGTACGCTGCCGGGTCGGACTGCATCACCATCTCCACCCGCAGCGGTGCGCTGGTGGTGGTGGAGACCATCGCAGACTGAGCGCTGCTGCCCTTGCCGGAACGTTCCGGCCCCTGCCTGCATAGGATGGGCCAGAAAACGGAAAGGCGGGGAGCATATGCAGGTAGTTGTGATCCGAAGCCCCAAGGCGCTGCGCGGCATTCTGCGCAGACTGTTCGGCATTCAAAAACAGTAGAAAAGATCCCCTCGCTGCTGGTCGGCGGGGGGATCTTGCTTCATAATACTCCTTTTTATTGCGTCAGGGCGTTGTAACAGGCATCGAACGCCTGCATAAAATCAGTGATCTCCTGTTCCGTGGTCAGGTGGCTCAGGCTGATGCGCCACGAGGACAGCGCGTTGCGCCGGTCATGGCTCACGGCAAACACGGCGCGGGAGGGCAGGCCGTCCGAAGAGCAGGCCGATTTGACCGAGACGCATACGCCCTGGGCATCCAGCTCCCGCTGGAACACGGTGCCCTTCACGTTCTGTACGCTCAGGTTTAAAATCTGCGGCACGGCGGTGTCCGGGCTGTTGATGCGCACCTTGGGGTATTGGGCAAGCCCGGTGCGCAGGCGGGCGTTCAGGGCGCGGATGTGCTCCACCCGGGCGGGCAGCTCGCTCACTGCCTTTTCCAGCGCCAGCGCCAGCGAACAGGCCAGCGCCACGGTGGGGGTGCCGCTGCGGTAGAGGGTGGTGCTCTCGCCGCCATGGATGAGCGGCTCCAGCGCAAGGCCGCGCCGCTTGACCAGCACACCGATGCCGTTCAGCCCGTAGAACTTGTGGGCGGTCAGGCTCATGGTGTCGATGCCCGCAAAGCTGACCGGCAGCTTGCCCACGGCCTGTGTGGCATCCACATGGAAGTGGCAGTGGGGGCAGGCCTTCAACATTTTCGCGATCTCGGCCACCGGCTGCACCACGCCCAGCTCACTGTCCACGGCAGTGACGGCCACCAGAATGGTGTCCGGGCGCAGCAGTTCTTTCAGGTGGGCAAGGTCCACCGTGCCGTCCTGCCGGATGTCCAAGAGATCGATCTCATAGCCCTGCTCCTGCAGGGCGGTCAGGCTGCCGCTCACCGAGGAGTGCTCCAGCGGGGTGGAAATGATGTGTCTGCCATGGTGGCGCTCCAGCCGGGCGATGCTCTTGATGGCAAAGTTGTTGGCCTCGCTGGCACCGGATGTATAGATGATCTCGGCGGGCTGCACATTCAGGCTGCGGGCAATGCTCTGGGTGGCGGCATCGATGGCAGCCTTTGCGGCAGTGCCTGCTGCGTGGTGGGAATTGGCATTGCCCGGGCAATTGCGCTCCACCTCGCAAAAGCGCTGTAAAACCGCTTCGTCTACCGGGGTATTGGCGGAATAATCCAGATAGATCATAAACTCTCCTGATAATTCTCTTATAATACAGATTACAATGGTAGGTTATATTATAGTGCGCTTTGGGCCGGATTGCAAGAGAAGCGGCGCAAACTTCCGGGCTGGAAATACAGGAGAATTAAGCAAAATAGTTGCACGGCGGCAAAAAGTCTGCTATAATCTCTGGAAGGACTGCTTGCTGCGGCCTTTTGCGGGGCTTTTGGCGGCGGTTTGGAAAGAGCCTGAATGAAAGGGGGAGCGCACCATGCTGCACAAGAATCATCGACTGCGCTGTATTGCACTTCTCATTTCCGGGCGGAATCATTGTTCCCAAATTTCAAGGGCATTGCCGTTTTGCTGACGGCGGTGCCTCTTTTTTTGGGGCTGCGAGTTCTGTAGGAGGCAGAAAAACTTCATGAGCGAAAAGATCGATTACTCCAAAGGCATTTACGACGCGCGCCAGCTGGGCGCAGGCCGCATGTTCATTCTGGGCGTGCAGCACATGTTTGCCATGTTCGGCGCAACGGTGCTGGTGCCGCTGCTCACCGGCCTGAGCGTTTCCACCACCCTGCTGTGCGCAGGTCTGGGCACCCTGCTGTTCCACCTCATTACCAAAAAGAAGGTGCCTGCATTCCTCGGCTCCTCCTTTGCGTATCTGGGCGGCTTCTCCATCGTGGCCCCCATGCTGGCAGATGCAGACGGCAACCTGACCGTTGCCAACACCAAGATGCTGCCCTACGCCTGCGCCGCCGTCGCATTTTCCGGTCTGGTGTATCTGGTGGCCAGCCTGCTGATCTCCACCTTCGGCATCCGCCGCATCATGAAATTCTTCCCGCCGGTGGTCACTGGCCCCATTATCATTTCTATCGGCCTGATCCTGGCCCCCTCTGCTATCAAAAACTGCCAGTCCAACTGGATCCTGGCCTTTGTGGCACTGGGTGTCGTGATCGTGTGCAACATCTGGGGCAAGGGCATGGTCAAGATCCTGCCCATCCTCATCGGTGTGCTGGTGTCCTATGCAGTGGCACTGGTGACCGGTGCAGTGGACTTCCAGCGCATTTCTGAGGCTGCATGGGTGGGCATCCCTCTGCACAAGGAGGCCATGGGCCTGTTTGCCATCGACGGCAGCCCGGAGTTCATCAGCGCACTGTTCACCATCATTCCCATTGCACTGGCAACCATGATGGAGCATGTGGGCGATATCGCCGCCATCAGCGCAACCGTGGGCCACAACTATATCAACGACCCCGGCCTGAACCGCACCCTGCTGGGCGACGGCCTTGCAACCACCATGGCCGGCCTGCTGGGCGGCCCGGCCAACACCACCTACGGCGAGAACACCGGTGTGCTGGCTCTGAGCAAGATCTACGATCCGCTGGTCATCCGCATTGCGGCTGTCCTGGCCATCATCCTGAGCTTCAGCCCCAAGTTTGAGGCTGTCATCAACACCATCCCCACCGGCATCATCGGCGGCATCAGCTTTGTGCTGTATGGCATGATCTCCGCCATCGGTGTGCGCAACGTGGTGGAGAACCGCGTGGACTTTACCAACAGCCGCAACCTGATCGTGGCCGCTGTCATTCTGGTGTGCGCACTGGGCTTCAACTCGGTGGGCGGTGTCAGCTTTGCCGTTGCAGGTGTCACCATCAACCTGTCCGGTCTGGCTGTGGCTGCGATCGCAGGCATCCTGCTGAACGCTATCCTGCCCGGCAACGACTACGAGTTTGATGCTGCCGACGGCTCCGAAGCCGCTACCAGCAGCAACCTGCAGGTCTGATCTCCCATAGAAGAAGGAAGAACAAGGCAGAAGCCGTCCTGTGTGTGCAGGGCGGCTTTGCTGTTTTTAAGGTGCACAGGGCAAAGCACACAGTTTTTGAGGATGGTTTTTAGTGACCCTGCCGGAATTTATCTGTAAGGCAAAATAAATAGGAATTATTCTTAAGATTATCCTTGACTAACTAGGAATAATTCGCTATAATAGAGCCATGACAAGGGCCGGTGAGTACCAACACCGCCCAGCCTGTTTTCTAACTGATATAAAAAGAATGATGGAGGTCTATTCTTATGAAAAAGTACGTTTGCACCGTTTGTGGTTATATTGCTGAAGGCGAGATCCCGGCACAGTGCCCCGTCTGCAAGGCTCCTGCTTCCGCTTTTGTGGAGAAGACCGGCAACACCTACGTCACCGAGCATGTTGTAGGCATCGGCAAGGCCGAGGGCGTGCCGCAGGAGATCGTGGACGGCCTGCGCGCAAACTTTGAGGGTGAGTGCAGCGAGGTCGGCATGTATCTGGCAATGGCTCGTGTGGCTGAGCGCGAGGGCTACCCCGAGATCGCTGAGGCTTACAAGCGTTATGCCTACGAGGAAGCAGACCATGCATCCCGCTTTGCAGAGCTGCTGGGCGAAGTTGTCACCGACAGCACCAAGAAGAATCTGATGATGCGTGCCGAGGCCGAGTGCGGCGCATGTGCAGGCAAGATGGATCTGGCCAAGAAGGCAAAGGCCCTGAATCTGGATGCCATCCACGACACCGTTCACGAGATGGCAAAGGACGAGGCCCGTCACGGCCGCGGCTTTGAGGGCCTGCTGAAGCGCTACTTCAACACCGAAGTCTGATAAGGTTTCCCCGGTTATCCATTCTGACCGCTGCATGGCTTTGCCGCTGTGCAGCGGTTTTTTTGTTCAACCTACGGAACTGTTCCGTTGACAGGCACAGCGGCGGCGGGTTATAATTTATCTCGTGTTCAATGAACTGCGAAAGGGGAGACGGGGGAATGAAAAACGGACACACCACCCGGCAAAAGGCCCCGGCGGGCCGCTACGCCCTGCTGTCCGGCTTCTGCGTGCCGCTGGGACACCGCACCCTGAAGCGCGGCGCACAGGTGTTTGCTGCCGGGGCACTGGTCACGGTGGTGACGCTGGTCTTCATGCCGGAGGACCGGGTGGTGTTCGGTGTGCTGACCTTTCTGGGCAGCGCCATGCTGCTCACCGGTGTGCTGGAACCGCTGCTGAAAAAGATCCCGCCCGCCGCAGGGCTGGCGGTTTCGGCGGTGCTGTTTGCACTGACTTATCATCTGGACGAGCGTTGGCTCGGCTTCGGCGGGCTGCGCCTTGCGTTGCCGGATGCATGGTACGCGAATTACTTTACAGCGTTTTTCGGCTTTCTGCCCTTCGATTTTTATTCCACCGATTATTTTGCCCTGCTGCCGTGGCTGTTTCTGTTCTGGGCAGGGTACTTTCTGCACGGCGTGGTGGGCCGGGCGCGGATGGAACCGTTGCGCCGTTCGGTCTGCCCGGCGCTGGGCTGGATGGGCCGGCACTCGCTTTTGCTGTATCTGCTGCACCAGCCGGTGATCTACGGCGTACTTTCGGCCGCGGCAGTTCTTTTTGCATAAAAGGCTTGACACAGCCGGGAAGCTGTGGTATTCTATCGATGGTTAGAATATACTAACCAAATGGGGATGCGTCTGCGTGGTTGGACGCATTTTCATGGAACATAAAGTTAGATATATCTAACTAATATTGATTTGAGAGAGGACGATCTTTATGAGCAAAGTAGCAGTCGTATTCTGGAGCGCAACCGGCAACACCGAGACCATGGCAAACTGCGTGGCAGAGGGCGCAAACGGCACCATCGTGCCCTGCAGCGAGATGAACGCCGCAAAGCTGGCTGAGTTTGATGCAGTGGCTTTTGGTTGCCCCGCAATGGGTGCTGAGCAGCTGGAGGAGAGCGAGTTCGAGCCGATGTTCTCTGATCTGGAGGGTTCTCTGAACGGCAAGAAGATCGCCCTGTTCGGCTCCTACGGCTGGGGCGACGGCCAGTGGATGCGTGACTGGGTGGAGCGTGCTCAGGGCGACGGCGCACAGGTGCTGAACGGTGAGGGCCTGATCTGCAACGAGGCCCCGGACGATGATGTTCAGGCTGCATGCCGCAAGCTGGGTGCAGATCTGGCTGCATGGTAAACAGGAGAAGCTTCTCTTGACAAACAGAGACAGCTGCGATAAACTATGAGAACACCGAAAAACGGTGTTTTTGCAGAGTTGAAAGTTAGTAAATGCTAACTTTCACGCAAAAGCAGCCTCTGTACAGAATGCATCAAAACTGCGGCAGGGGACAGCAGACGGAAAGGTCTGCGCTCCTGCCGCTTTGGTTTCAGAAGGCGGTGTATATGGCAGTGGCTGCAGCAATTGGTGTTACGGTAGGCTTTGCATTTTTGCGCCGTGCGGTGCGCCGCGCTGCAATGCGGTCGGACCGTAGAAAAAAATAAGGCAGCAGGAGGCCCCGTCCCATGCAGGATACCCCGAAGAACTTGGATCAGAAGCGCGCAGATGAAAAGATGCTGGTGAGCGAGATGATCGCTCTTTACTGCCGCAGGCAGCACAAAACACCCAAAGGCAGCCTGTGCCCGGAGTGCCGGCAGCTGCATGATTACGCCCTGACCCGCATTGACAAATGCCCGTTCATGGAGACCAAGACCTTCTGCTCGGCCTGCAAAGTGCACTGCTACAAGCCGGAAATGCGGGAGAAGATCCGCACGGTGATGCGCTGGGCAGGCCCGCGGATGCTGCCGGTGCACCCGGTGCTTTCCATCCGGCATGCGGCAGTCACACTCCGGTCTAAGCGCGAAGCGAAAAAGACTGGCTGAGTTTTCCAGAATAAACACCCTGCCCGCAGGCCATACTGTGGACAGAGAGGTGATAAATATGGAAAACATCGGCGTTACCTGTGATGTCTGCGAGTGCTGCCACAATGTGAGCGGCTGCAAGTGTGACCTGCCCCAGATCAAAGTGACCGAGCAGTGCACCTGCGATACGCAGCAGGTGGAGACCCCGCACTACTGCCAGAGCTACGAGAAAAAGTAATTCCTAAAGCAGCAAAACAGCTCCTGCCAGAGCATTTCCGGCAGGAGCTGTTTTGGGTCACGGAGGTCAGCGCAGGGCCACATTGCAGGTGGCAAGGCTGCGGATCAGGGTGCCCACGCTCTCCTTCATCCGGATGCCCACGAAGCCCAGCGTGAATGCGGCCTGCACATTGGCCAGATTGTCGTCGATGAACACGCACTCGCTGGCCTTCAGGCCGTATTGATCCAGCAGGGCCTGATAGATGCGGGGGTCGGGCTTGTTGATGTGCACCTCGCAGGAGGCTACGCCGCCGTCAAAGCGGTCCAGCACGCCGCGCTCCTTGAGCAGGGCCAGCACGTCCTCCGGGATGTTGCTGAGATAGTACACGCTGTAGCCATGGTTCTTCAGGCGGCGCACCAGCTCCTGCATCCGGCGGCGCGGGCGCAGGATGTGCAGCCAGTCGTCCAGCACGCCCTGCACCTCAAACTCGCGCCCGGCGGCCTTGGCGTTGCGCAGCATGGCCTGATTGCCGTCAAAGCGGGAGACAAGCCCCGCATCCAGCTGCTTCCACTCCTTGCTGCCAAAGGTCAGGTCGTACACCTGCTCCTCGATCTCTGCATTGCAAATGCGGTCTACCAGATAGGCGCGGGGGGCAAAATCCACCATGACACCGCCCAGATCAAACACGATGCTTTTATACATTTAAAATTTCCTCTGTTTCTCATGGAATGCTCTGCCCACAGTATACCACAATCTGCCATGCGGTTTCCACTGCTTTTTGCATGATGTGCCCGGCGGCTGCATAAGCTGTGGCAGAAAGGGGAGAAGGGCATTGACCATCCGGGAACTGTGTGAAAAAGAGGTGGTGCAGCTGGAGCAGGGGGTCTGCCTTGGCCGGGCCGACGACCTGACCTTTGACCCTGCCACCGCCCGGCTGCAGAGCCTGATCCTGCTGGGGCGGCCAAGGCTGTTCGGATTGCTTGGCCGGGACGATAGCCTGACCATTCCATGGCAGGAGATCGAGACCATTGGCACGGATGCGGTGCTGGTGCACACGGCCCTGCCGGAAGCACCGCAGCAGCCGGAACAGCTCAAATGGTGGCAAAAGCTGCGCGTGAAGCTGGGTCTGTAAATTTTTTGCAAAAACAGGGTGGACTTTTTTGTGGAAGTGACTATAATAATCGCAGAAGCTTTGTGCAAAAAGCGTAAAGAAATGTGCTTTTGCGTATGATCTGAGGTTTCAAGGATGAGGAAAGGAACAGGAATTATGAAAACTCCCAAACCGCTTTTGGCGCTGCGGATGGTATTCCCGCTGGCGGCATCGCTGATCGTGCTGCTGCTGGGCGAGGGGATCGCCCGCGGGAGCCTGAGCGCAGACGTTTTTGCAAGTTTTATCTTCCCGCACATCGGGGCTTATCTGCTGGCGTGGCTGCTGCTGTTTCTGGTGTGGCTGCTGCTGGACTGGGTGTTCCGCTGCCCGCCGCTGTCCACGCTGGGCATGGCGGTGCTGGGCTGTGCGCCCTGCGCGGTGAACTTTTACACCCTGCAGCTGCGCGGCGAGCCCTTTCTGCCATGGGATCTGACACAGGTGTCGGAGGCTGCCGGTGTGGCATCCGCTGCGGGCCTCAAGATCCAGCCCAGCATGGTGGTGACCATCATCGTGGTGCTGGTGCTGATGGCGGGCAGCTTTTTCCTGTACCGCGGCCGTCACAAACAGCGCTGGCTGCCCCGGCTGGCGGGCAGTGCCGCCACCGCAGCGGCCCTCTGCCTGCTGGTGTTCGGCGTGTACCTGCAGCCCGCGGTCACGCAGGTGCTGGGCATTACGCCGGATGCATGGATGCAGGACCGCTACTACCGCTACTACGGCGTGATCACCGGCTTTATGACCAACCTCACCAATCTGGAGATCTCGAAGCCCGAGGAATACTCGCAGGAAGCGGTGGATGCCCTGCTGGACAATGCGGACGAGAGCCAGAAGTTTGCCACCAGCCCGCTGTACTCCACCAGCTACAGCGCCGTGACCCCCAAGGACGAGCAGGTGAAGCAGCCCACCATCATCTATGTGATGGACGAGTCCTACTGGGATGTCTCGGAGCTGGAACAGTACGGCATCACCTTTGATACCGATGTCTCCAAGAACCTGCACGCCTTGCAGCAGACCAGCGCCTATGGCCGGGCCTACAGCCCCAGCTTTGGCGGCGGCACCTGCGATGTGGAGTTTGAAGCCCTTACCGGCTACTCGGTATCCTTCCTGCCCAGCGGCAGCAAGCCCTACCAGCAGCATGTGACCAAGCCCATGTTCGCCATGCCCAATTACCTCAAGCTCAAGGGCTACCAGACCGCAGCCGTGCACTGCTTCTGGGCAAAATACTGGAGCCGCGACAAGGCTTACCCCAACCTCGGCTTTGACGATTTTATCAGCCTTGAGGATATGCATGGCGTGACCAAGGTGCGCAAGCACTACTGGACCAGCGGCCTTGTCACCGATGATTCCATGGCCGACCAGATCATCCAGCAGTACGAGAGCATGAAGTCCAGCTCGGACAAGCCCATCTTCCTGCACGCTGTCACCATGCAGAACCATACCAATTATAACAAGGACAACTACCCGGACGACGAGCGGGTGAAGGTGCTGTCCCACCCGGCGGGCCTCAAGCCCAGCACCGTGGGCGCGCTGGAAGATTTTGCTACCGGCATCCGGGATGCAGATGCCATGATGGGCAAACTGACCGAATACTTCTCGCAGGTGGACGAGCCGGTCATTCTGGTGTTCTGGGGCGACCACTATAACCCCATCGATTCCAATTACGATGTCTACACCACTACCGGCTATGCCAGCGATTCCAGCGCAGACCCCCGCCTGCACCAGACCACGCTGCTGATGTGGTCCAACTACAGCCAGCAGCAGGTGGACCTTGGCACCATTGCCGCTTACGATATCTCGCCGGTGATGATGGACATTTACGGTCTGGAAGAGCCGCTCTACTTCCAGTTCCTGAACCGTCAGCTGCGTGTGGCCAGCCGCACCAATACCCGCGGAACCACCATGAATCTGGACGGCACCACCACGCAGGAGCCTACCGAGTTCCAGCAGCGGTGGTGCGCAGAGCACTGGCTTTTGCAGTACGACCTGATGTTCGGCAAAGGATATGCGCTGCAGCGCATGGGCCTTGCGGGCCTGAGCGGCGTGGACACAGGCAAATGAGCGAAAAACAGACGATTTCTTTGTAAAAAACAGAGAAAAACTCTTGCAACCGGCGTTTGTTTGTGATATTATAACAAGGCATTACACACGCATCACTATGCCCTTTTGTGCCCAAATGGGTGGAGGGCAGTCCCGAACCGTCCGATACGGCCCGGGATCACGGTGTGCGGAGGCAAAACAATATCTGGAGGTATTTTTACTATGGCAGTCGTTTCTATGAAGCAGCTTCTCGAAGCAGGTGTGCACTTCGGTCACCAGACCCGCCGCTGGAACCCCAAGATGGCAAAGTACATCTTCACCGAGCGCAACGGCATCTATATCATCGATCTGCAGAAGACCGTGAAGAAGCTGGACGAGGCTTACAACTACGTGAAGGAAGTTGCAGCTGAGGGCGGCGACATCCTGTTCGTCGGCACCAAGAAGCAGGCTCAGGAGTCCATCCGTGACGAGGCTCTGCGCTGCGGCATGCACTATGTCAATGCTCGCTGGCTGGGCGGTATGCTGACCAACTTCCGCACCATCCGCAAGCGCATCGACCGTATGGATCAGCTGGCTAAGATGAAGGAGAACGGCACCTTCGAGCTGCTGCCCAAGAAGGAAGTTGCCAAGCTGGAGCTGGAGATGGAGAAGCTGGACAAGTACCTGGGCGGTGTCAAGAACATGAAGACCCTGCCGAAGGCTATGTTCATCGTTGATCCTCACAAGGAGCGCATCGCTGTTGCTGAGGCCCGCAAGCTGAACATCCCCATCGTGGCTATCGTTGATACCAACTGCAACCCCGACGAGATCGATTACGTGATCCCCGGCAACGACGACGCGATCCGCGCTGTCAAGCTGATCGCTGGCGCTATGGCTGACGCTGTGCTGGAAGGCAAGCAGGGCAACCAGGAGGCCGCTCCCGCTGAGGATGCAGCAAACGCCTGATTTCCCATCCCACAAACAACAAAATAACGTGTAAGGGAGAATACGAAAATGGCTATTTCTGCAAAGGACGTTATGGAACTGCGCAAGCAGACCGACTGCGGCATGATGGAGTGCAAGAAGGCTCTGACCGAGGCTGACGGCAACTTCGAGAAGGCAATCGAGATCCTGCGTGAGCGTGGTCTGGCTACCGCTGCCAAGAAGGCAAGCCGTACCGCTGCCGAGGGCATGGTCTACGCTGACTACTGCCCCCAGTGCAAGGTGGGTGTTGTCATCGAGGTCAACGCTGAGACCGACTTCGTTGCCAAGAACGACAAGTTCGTTGCTTTCGTCAAGGAGGCTACTCAGGTCATCATGAAGCAGAACCCTGCTGATGTTGAGGCTCTGATGGCTTGCAAGACCGAGAACGGCGAGACCGTGGACGAGGCTCTGAAGAACCTGATCCTGGTCATCAAGGAGAACATCAAGGTTCGCCGCTTCGTCCGTTACGAGGGCGTTTGCTCTGCATACGTCCACGGCGGCGGCACCCACGGCATTCTGGTCAACTTCGAGACCACCAACGGCATCGAGGCTAAGGACGAGTTCGCTACTTACGGCAAGGACATCGCCATGCAGGTCGCAGCTGCTAACCCCGGCTATGTCGATGAGGCTTCTGTCCCCGCTGAGGTCGTGGCCAAGGAGAAGGAGATCATGCTGGCTCAGATGGCTGGCGATCCCAAGACCGCTAACAAGCCTGAGGCTGTGAAGCAGAAGATGATCGAGGGCAAGATCAAGAAGTTCTTCAAGGAGAACTGCCTGGTCGATCAGGAGTTCGTCAAGGACAGCGACCTGACCGTTGCTCAGTACACCGCTAAGGTCGCTAAGGATCTGGGCGGCGACATCAAGATCGTCAAGTTCACCCGCTTCCAGAAGGGCGAAGGCCTGGAGAAGCGTGCTGACGACTTCGCTGCTGAAGTTGCAAGCATGGTGAAGTAATTTAACCTTTGGGTTGAATCTGGGAGCTGCAGTACCCGTAACAGGGCACTGCGGCTCCTTTTTTGTTTGTGTTTGGCGGGCGGATGTGCTATCATAGAGAAAACGGAAAGAAGGGAGGACGAAAAGCAATGCGCAGTGTAAACAAAACGTCTCTCCGAATGGAGAGCATGATCGGATAAGGAGAATCCCTTATGAAAAAACAAACCATGACTCTTGCGGGCATCCCTGCCATCCTGTACGGCAGCCGGAGCCGAAAGGTCTATCTCTATCTCCACGGCAAGAACGGCTGCAAGGAAGAAGCAGAACGTTTTGCCGCTACAGCCTGTGAAGCGGGCTGGCAGGTGCTGGCTATCGACCTGCCCGAGCATGGCGCACGGAAAAACAGCCCTGAGCGGCTTCTGCCGTGGGTGGCTGTGCCGGAGATAGAAGCCGTATACGCCCGCATGAAGCCGGTGTGGGCGCATATCCGGCTGTATGGCGTGAGCATCGGCGCGTGGCTTGCCATGCAGGCGCTGCAGGGAGACGCGCCGGAACAGGCCCTGCTGGTCTCTCCGGTGGTGGATATGGAAGCTCTCATCACGAATATGATGCAATATGCCCATGTGACCGAGGAACAGCTGCAGCGGGCAGGGGAGATCCCCACGGATCTTGGGGAGACCCTCTCATGGCCGTATCTGTGCTGGGTGCGGGAACATCCGCTGCACTGGCATGGCCGCACGCAGGTGCTGTATGGTGACAGAGATGCCCTGACCAGCCGCACCATGATCGAGCGCTTCCGTCAGGAAAGCGGGGCGCATCTGACGATCATGGAGGGAGGGGAACACTGGTTCCACACCCCAGTGCAGATGGCGGTCCTTCAAACGTGGGAAGAAACGAACGTTTGATTTTTGATTTAGAATAGCCGCCGCGTGCGCTATGGCTATTTTTAGCGGAAGTATTATTTTTATATTTGCAAACCAGCAAAGCCTGCGGGCTTTGCTGGTTTGCTTTTTCACGGGAAAGGTCGTGACCGTACACTGCATTTTTTGTGGTGACTATGCATTTTATCTTTGGGACTCTTTCTGTGAAAAAATGGTTTGGAAACGACCGCAGTCGTTTCCAAACCACAATATCAAATAAATTTTCCTCTGCTTATGGCCAGAGCGCACGCGGAGGCCATTTCAAATCATAGAAGCTTACAGCAACAAAAACTGCCGCTGACGGTTTTTACGCCGTCAGCGGCAGTTTGCATTTACAGATTCAGTTCAGCAGGATCTGAAACTCAGACCTTTGCTTCGCTGTTGTGCTCAGCATTCTTATAGGCCTTGAAGGAGTGGAACACGATGTTCAGGCCCAGAACGATCAGCAGCACGGCCAGGATCAGCTGCAGGCCGTTTGCAATGAACACAGCACCCCAAGTGGTCTCGCCAGCGGGGATGGTGACAGCAGCGGCATTGCTGATGGCCTTGACCATGGCGATCAGGCGCTGCACCAGAGCGGTGAAGGTGACGCACAGCATGATGACCAGCGGAGGGAAGATCATCTTGTTGCTGCGGCCGGTGACCTTCAGGAACACGCACAGGGTGGCCAGAACCAGAGCGCTCAGCAGCTGGTTTGCAGAACCGAACAGGGGCCAGATGTTGGCGTAGCCGATCTTGGTCAGCAGGAAGCCGAAAGCCAGAGTCAGGAAGGTGGAGAAGTACACGTTGCACAGCAGCTTGCGCCAGCCCTCAGCATGCTCCATGTCGTCCACGCTGAACAGCTCCTGGAAGCTCATGCGGCCGATACGGGCCACAGCATCCAGACTGGTCAGGGCCAGTGCGGAAACGCACATGGTCATAAACACAGAGGCAAAGTGCTGGTCCAGGCCGAAGCCCACGAAGAAGCTGGCAACGCCGCGGCTGAAGACCTGGAACGGAGTGCCGTCTGCGGGGGTGCCGTCTGCAGCAGCAGAAGCACCGGCAACACACAGGGCGATGACAGCCAGCAGGCTTTCCAGCACCATGGCACCATAGCCGACCTTCAGCATATCCTTCTCATTGGTAACGGTCTTGGAGGAGGTGCCGGAAGACACCAGACTGTGGAAACCGGAAACAGCGCCGCAGGCAACGGTAACGAACAGGATGGGGAACATGGTGCCCAGCTTGGCGTTGGTAAAGCCGGTGAACACCGGCAGGTTCATGACGGGATGGTTGACGATCAGGCCCAGAACAGCGCCCACGATCATGGCCACGAACATAAAGGTGGTCATGTGGTCACGGGGCTGCTTCAGCAGCCACATGGGCAGGACAGCGGCAAAGAAGATGTACACAAAGGTGATGTAGCTCCATGCAGCCTTGCCCAGAATGATGGGGAAGTTTGCACCCACCACAAAGGACAGCACGATGAATACGATGCTGATCACATTCTCTTTCCAGCCGGTGAAGTGCAGGTTCTTCTGCAGCAGGCCAAAGACCACGGCGAACACCATGAACATGATGGAGACCATGCCGGCAGCACCGTTGGTCTGGGCAGCCTCCACCAGAGCACCGTCAGCACCGTAGGCATTGAAGGTGCCGGCCACCATGTCGGCAAAGGCGGCAATGACGATGCCGCAGAACAGCCAGCAGAACAGCAGGAACAGCTTGCGGCCGGTCTTGCCGATGTACTTTTCGATCAGCATGCCCATGCTCTTGCCGTCGTTCTTAACGGAAGCATACAGAGCGCCGAAGTCGGTGACAGCACCGAAGAAGATGCCGCCCAGCAGCACCCACAGCAGCACCGGCAGCCAGCCGAACGCAGCGGCCTGGATCGCACCGGTAACAGGGCCTGCACCGGCAATGGAGCTGAACTGGTGTGCAAACACGGTCCAGCCGTCGGTGGGAACGTAGTCCCGGCCGTCCTCATGGACAACTGCCGGGGTCTTGGCAGAGGGGTCGATGCCCCACTTGTTTGCCAGCCAGCGGCCGTAAAGCATATAAGCGCCAAACAGACACACGGCTGCGATCAATACGATGACCAGCGTATTCATTGTTTTTACCTCTTTCCTTTCTTGGCATCCGGCAAATGTCAGCGGCATGGGGGCGGCAGGGTGTAAAAAAGGCCCCGTCTTCCCGGGTTCGTTCCATTTGGGACGAACCATCGAAGACGAAGGCCTTCACATACACTGCACATCGTGTATGGAATACTCCGCGATACCACTTCGTTTGCTGCACAGGGCAGCCACTCCCAGCGTACATACATACGCAGCCCCGTAACGTGGGCAAAACGGCCATGCATTACTGGAAGGCGGGGTCAGCGCCTTTGTTCACACAGGCTGCTCGCAGGGGAGAACGCTTTGCTCCTGACTGCTGCCCTTGCATCAGATGGGCGGCTCTCTGGGAGAGGGTGCTGCAAAGAATCATGTCCTGTTCATCGCATTTGCCGAATGATTGTCCGTATTTTAGTGCGGAATTCACAAATTGTCAATATCCTTGGAACAAGTTCGGAGGATGCACTAATTCAGAAAAGTGTTCTGCAATAATTTTTAGGTGATTTTTGTTCATGCGTGAAACGAAGAAAACTATACACGTCAACGAATGAAAAGAGTTCACGCCAAGGGCTTGACTTTCACACTTTGATGTGCTAAAGTGATGATGCAAGAAAGAACCTGAACATCTCCGGAACATTTAAAAGAGGGAACGCTCCCAAAACCGGACAGTCCGCTGCGGCGGCAAGGAGAACATTCATGTCAGATAAAAATTCCAGAAGAAACCAGACCACCGATGCACTGTTTGATGCCATCCTCAGTCTGGAAACGCGGGAGGAGTGCTACAACTTCTTTGAAGACCTGTGCACTGTAAAGGAGATCTCGGATATGGCGCAGCGGCTGGAAGCGGCAAAGATGCTGCTAGACGGCAGAACCTACGATCAGATCGTGAAGGCGGTGGAGATCAGCACGGCCACCATCAGCCGCATCAACCGCTGCATCCAGTACGGCTCCGGCGGCTACCGCGAGACCATTGAAAAGGTGCGCGGCATCCAGAACCCTAAAAAGCAGGAGTAACACCGGCGTACCCGGCAGACATAGAATGGGGCGTACACCGCCCCTGACCGGACGAACGAAAGGAAGGTTTTATCATGTCTGCTGAGAACTGTATCGATACCACCCGCTGCCCCTGCCCCTGCCTGCCCAAGGTGACGCTGGAGCAGGCGGTCATTGACCTTGTGGAGAGCATCGCTCTGCAGGAAAATGCCCTGAGCCACATCCTGTGCGCCGAAAGCCGGAAGATGGACGCCGCCATGAAACTGGACGGTCTGGACCTGTGCAAGCTGCTGGAAGTGAACGATTCGGCCACCAACATGGTGCACGCCGTGGCAAACCTGGAGCTGGTGCTCAAGGATAAGCTGGAGTTCGTCTCCAACAACCTGTACTATCCGCCTGCGGATGCCGCAGCGAAGTAAGAAGATGCGGAAAGGCCTGTCCGGATGCCGGGCGGGCCTTTTCTCTGCTTGAATGCATAATTTTTGTAAAAACCATTTGTTGGAATTGCTGATAACGGGATTCTGTGCTATACTATACAATGTATCACCATGAAAGTGAGGAAATTTACAAATTGCTGAACTACGATGCGATCCTGTTTGATGTGGACGGGACCCTGATCGATTCCGCTCCCGGTATCATAAATACATTAAAAGAAGTCTTTGCCAAGATGGGCGTGGACACCACGAATGTGAACCTGCGCCGCTACCTTGGCCCGCCGCTGCGCAAGAGCTTTGGGGAGCACTTTACCGACCCGGCCCTCATTGAAAAGGCCACCGACCTGTACCGCGACAGCTACGCCGTCAAGGGCAGCCACGAGTGCGCCGCCTACCCCGGTGCAGCAGAGATGCTGCAGCGCCTGAAGGACGCGGGCCTTGTGCTGTGCACCGCTACCTCCAAGCCCACGCAGGTCGTCACGCCCATTCTGGAAGAAAAGGGCCTTGCAGGCTATTTTGATTTTATCGGCGGCGCGTCCATGGACGAGAGCCGCGACACCAAGACCGACGTGGTGCGCCATGTGCTGGCCCAGCCCATGATGCAGGGCAGGCGGGTGCTGATGGTGGGCGACCGCAACGACGACATGCGCGGCGCTGCGGACTGCGGGCTGGATGCCGCCGGTGCGCTGTACGGCTACGGCAGCAGGGAAGAGCTGGAACCCTTCCACCCGGTGCTGCTGGCCGAAAGCTGCGCCAGCCTTGCAGACCAGATCCTGAACGGACAGGCATGACCGGAAGGCCCTGTGCCGGAAACTAAGTGAATGGTGAGAGATATGAGAAATACACGACCGGAAAAGCAATCGCTTACTCCTATGCAGAAGCAGGCTGTGCTGGTGTGCAGTGTGTGCGCGCTGGCAGCCATTCTGACCATTGCCATTACCATGACGCTGCTCAAGCGCGGCAAGACCCCTGCATCCCCGGGGGAACAGCCCTCCAGCGAGGTGCTGGTGCCGGGCGAAGAGGATATCTCGGATCACTACCAGATCAGCGAGACCTCTGCCGCCCTGCTGCCGGAGACCGCCGACGCGGGCGAGAGCTACCAGAAGGAAACGCTGTTCCTCGGCGATTCCAACACGGTGCGCCTGTACGCCAACGGCCTGATCAGCCTGCAGCAGTTCTGCGCCAAGGAGGGCATTGGCACCCATGCCGCCCTGAACGAGGGCATCGTTACCTTTAAAAAGGACAGCAACACCTACACCATCGCGCAGGCTGTGGCCAAAATGAAGCCTCGCCGCGTGGTCATCATGCTGGGCACCAACGATACCGGCATGAGCGTGGACGAGTTCATCAAGAACTACACCGCGCTGGTGCAGGCCATTCAGGAAAGCTACCCCTACACCGACATCATCGTGAACACGGTGCCGCCGGTGCCTGCAAACCACGCAAACTACCCCCACATGGACCAGACCAAGATCGACGACTTCAACATGGCCCTGCTGTCCATGTGTGAGCAGATGGGCCTGAAGTTCCTCAACAGTGCCGAAGCGCTGAAGGATGCCAACGGCTATGGCCGCGAGGATTACTACCAGACCGGCGATATCCACCTGAAGCCCGTGGGCCTGAAGGCCATGCTGAGCTATCTGCGCACCCACGCTTATCAGACCGACGACCGTCGCCCGGACACCGCCAACATCCCCACCCGCGCCGAGTATACCCCGAACCCCAGCTCTGCGGTGACAGCACCCAGCAGCTCGGAGGCTGCAGGCTCTTCCGAAGAGCAGGGTGTGCTGTATCAGGCCAGCTACCGGGTGGACAAGACCGGCGGCACCCTTTCCAGCGGCAGCGACAGCGGCAAGACATCCCTCTCCTATGAAGTGACCAACGCCGCCCAGTCCATCAGCGTGACGGCTGTGCCGCAGGACGGCTATGTGTTCGTCAAGTGGAGCGACGGCGTGACCCAGAAGACCCGCACCGATACGAACTTCAAGCAGAACGTGGACGTGACCGCCGTGTTTGCAGCGGCTTCCGTGCATATCAGCAGCACCGGCAAGGCCGTGCTGGGCGATTCCTACACCTTTACCGCAAAGCTGGGCGGCAAGCACCTCACTGCCGACAGCATCCGCTGGTACGCCAACGGTGCGGAAGTGCCGCAGGCGGCGGGCAAGACCACCGTCAAGGTGGAGATCGACCCCTCCATGCTCAATGCGACCTTTAAGGTGTACGCAGTGGCAAGCTACAACGGCTGCACCGTTACCAGCAACGTCCTGAATGTGACGGTCAGCGGCGTAAGCTCCGGCAGCTCTGGCAGCACGTCGGGCAGCAGTTCTTCCGGCAGCAGCTCTTCCGGTGCATCGTCCGGCACCACCTCCGGGGCATCCTCCGGGGCTACATCCACCTCCGGCAGCTCGTCTCACAGCTCTTCCGACAGCTCATCTCACAGCTCTTCCAGCAGTGAGAGCACGGCTTCCCCGGCAGGCTCGGCTTCTGCTTCCAACGGAACAGCCAGCTCTTCCCACAGCACCAGCTCGTCCCACGCGGACTCTGGTGAGAGCAGCTCGGCTTCCCATAGCAGCTCCAGCAGCGAGAGCAGCTCTGCAAGCTCTGGCAGCTCCCATGCGGCTTCGGAATCCAATGCCAGCAAGGAAGCCGCCAACGAGCAGTCCACATCCACGGACTCCGCGTCCTGAGGCTGTCACCCCGGCCTGCTGTGCCGCATAGGCTGGCAGGAAGGGAGGCGTTTGCATGTACTACGAGGAACCCCGCATCCCGGCGCTGCCCGGGGAAGAGAACGTGACCGACGGCAGCGTGGACGATTACGGCACCGACTGGGAGAACGTGGACAACGGCGCGCTGGAAGAGGAAATGGCAAAGTGTGCTGCCACACCCTGTGATGTCAAAACCACCTGCCCGGACAACGACCCGGAGCAGACGGACGTACCACCGTACGAAATTGTAACAGAATGATGTGAAGCCAGCTCTGTTTACGGCAGGGCTGGCTTCTGCCTGTTGTTGAGCGCATGGCAGCTGAGGCCATGGCAGAAGGAAAAGAGGGAAGGTTTATGGCAAAATATTATTGCGTGCTGTTCGATGCAGACAACACCCTGCTGAACTTTGACGCAGCCGAAAGCAAGGCACTGGCCGAAACGCTGGTGAACTACGGCATTGAGCCGGACGCAGAAACGGTGCAGACCTACCGCACCATCAACTCGGAGCTGTGGCGGCAGCTGGAAAAAGGCCAGATCAAGCGGGAAAAGCTCATGGCAGAGCGGTTCACCCGCTTCCTCAAGGCCATTGATGCCGCCGGTGACGGAGCCGAGATGAACCGCTTCTATCTGGAACAGCTCTCCACCCACCCGGACCTGATGGGGCCGGAAGTGCTGGATGTGCTGCGGGAACTTTCCGAGGTGGCAACGCTGGCCGTTGTGACCAACGGCTTCCAGAAGGTGCAGATCCGCCGTCTGGCCGAGAGCGGTGTGCTGAACTTTATGGAGGACGTGTTCGTCTCCGAGAAGATGGACAGCGAAAAGCCGAACCGCAGAATTTTTGATGCGGCCCTGCGCGCCCTTGGCGTGGAGAACCGCGAGCATGTGCTGGTGGTGGGCGACGGCCTGAGCAGCGACATTCAGGGCGGCGTGAATGCGGGCCTTGACACCTGCTGGTATAACCCCAGCCACGCCGAGAACCCCGGCAAGGTGGTGCCCACCTACGAGATCGCAGACCTGAAAGAGCTGTACCCGCTGGTGATGGAGCAGGAAGAGCTGGCCAATGTGGGCCTGAAGAACCGCCGCCACCAGTGCTGAGCCAATAAGCGGATGGAGAACGGGATCATAAAACTATGCTGATACATTTGGAAAAACTAGGCAAGAGCTTTGGCGAGAAGATCGTGCTGCACGATGTGACCGCCAGTGTCGAGCGGGAGGACCGCATCGGCATCGTGGGCCAGAACGGCGCGGGCAAGACCACCCTGCTCAAGATTTTGACCGGCGAGTACCAGGACTACGAAGGTGAGTTCAGCGTGACCCACGGCGTGACGCTGGGCTATCTGGAACAGAACGCAAAGCTGGATGCCACGCTGGATCTCTACGGCGAGATGCGCTCCACCTTTGCCCCTGTGCTGGATGCCATGGCCCAGATGCAGGTGCTGGAACGCAAAATGGCCGCGCAGCCGGACGACACGGAGCTGCTGGCCCGGCACGACCAGCTGCAGAACATCGTGGATGCCGCCGACGGCTACAACATGGATGTGAACATCAAAAAGGTGCTGTCCGGCATGGGCTTTGCGCAGGATACATGGCAGAAGAACATTGCGGTGCTCTCCGGCGGTGAGCTGACGAGGCTGCGGCTGGCAAAGCTGCTGCTGGAAAAGCCGGACGTGCTCATTCTGGACGAGCCCACCAACCACCTGGACTTTGCCACCATGGAATGGTTGGAAAACTACCTCAAAAGCTATTCCGGTGCGGTGCTGGTGGTCAGCCACGACCGCTACTTCCTCGATAACGTGTGTACGAAGATCTGGGAGGTCTCCTACCAGACCATGACCACCTACAAGGGCAACTTCTCAGCCTACCTGCCCCAGAAGGAAGCCGCCGATGCCCTGCGCCAGAAGCAGCACGATGCAGATGTGGCACTGGCCGAAAAGCTGCAGGACTATGTGGACCGCAACCTTGTGCGCGCTTCCACCACCAAAATGGCCCAGAGCCGCCGCAAGCAGCTGGAAAAGCTGGAGATCACCGAAGCGCCCAAGGACGAGACCAACCAGCTCAAGTTCCGGTTTGAATATGACGTAGAACCGTGGAACGAACTGGTGCTGCTCAAGAACCTGACCATCAAAATAGGGGAGCGCACCCTGCTGGAACCCTTTACCTACACGGTGTGCCGCGGCCAGCGGCTGGTGATCGCAGGCCCCAACGGCGCGGGCAAGTCCACCCTGATGCAGGTGCTGGATGGCAAGCGCCGCCCCTCCGGCGGCATGGTGCGGCTGGGCACCGGCGCACGGCCCAGCATCTTTGCCCAGCAGCAGAACCGTCTGGGGCAGGGCCGGGTCATCGATGTGATCTGGAACAAGTACCCCCGCATGACCGAGCTGGAGGTGCGCAGCCATCTGGCAAAGCTGGGCTTCCGGGGCGAGACGGTGTTCAAGCCCTGCGAGGCGCTTTCCGGTGGCGAGCTGGCCCGCCTGCGCTTTGCGGAGATCGTGCTGGAACGGCCCAACCTGCTGTTTCTGGACGAGCCCACCAACCATCTGGACATCTACACCCGCGAGAACCTTACCGAGGCCCTCATGGCCTACACCGGCACGCTGCTGCTGGTCACCCATGACCGCCATCTGATGAACAGTCTGGCCTGTCCCATCCTCTACCTTGAGGACGGCAAGGCCACCCTCTACCCCAGCTACGATGCCCTGATGGGCCGCAGCGCCCCGGCACCTGCCGTGCAGAAGGCCGCCGAACCGGCCAAGACCGGCTACGGCAGGGAGCAGCGCCGCCGCCGCGCCGAGCTGCGGGCCAAGATCAAGGCCTGCGAGGACGAGATGGAAGCCTGCGGTGCACGCGAAGTGGAGCTGGACAACGAGATCAACTCCCCGGAGGTGTACAACGACCCCGACCTGCTGCGCCAGAAGAGCGACGAGCTGAGCGACCTGCGCTTCCATCAGGAAGAGCTGTTTGCCGCGTGGGAAGCTGCCATGGAAGAGCAGGAAAGCTACGAGCAGAGCCAGCAGACCGAAGAGTAAAGGAGAGTGCAGCATGCCCCAAAACAGACGCAGTTACGAAAAAACGCGCCGCATCGCCCTTTCCGGCCTGCTGTTTGCGCTGGCCATGGCACTTTCGTTCATGGAGGGCACGCTCACCATCCCGGGCCTTTTGCCGGGCATGAAGCTGGGCCTTGCCAACATCGTGGTGATGTACGCGCTGTTTTTCATGGGGCCAAGGCAGGCGCTGGTGCTGGACGTGCTCAAGGCACTGTTCGTGTTTCTGGTGTCCGGCTTCACGGCGGGCTTTCTCTCGCTGTGCGGCGGCCTTTTGTCCCTGCTGGTGATGTGGGTGCTGTACTACCTGCTGCCGGTGCGGCCCACCTGGTTCATCCTGTCCGTATGCGGCGCACTGGCCCACAACATCGGCCAGCTGCTGGGTGCAGGTGTGATCATCTCGTCGTCGCTCTCCTTCTACTATGCGCCGGTCATGCTGGTGCTGGGCCTTGTGATGGGCGCACTGACCTCCATCACCCTCAAGGCCCTGCTGCCGGCTCTTGGCAAAATGGGCTTCTCCACGCAGGAAAAGCGGGGGGAATAACCAACCGTCCATGCATCACAGTTGCATTTTGGCCGGAAATCAGTATAATAAGGAAACAACCTGCTATTTTAAAGATAAAATCTCTTGCATACAGCGCTGCCGTCGTGGGAAAGTGCGCGGCAGCCGGGAGGTGTTTGCACTATGAGTGAAAAAGTTACCATCAAGGTGGAGCGCAAAAAGCTGCATCTGCCCACCATCGCCCTGCGCGGGCTGGTGGTGTTCCCCAACAATCTCGTCCACTTTGAGGTGGGCCGCGAAAAGAGCATTGCCGCCGTGGAGTGGGCAATGGCAAATAATTCCAACGTGTTTCTGGTGGCACAGAAGTCCATGGACACCACCGAGCCGCAGCAGGCAGACCTGTTCAGCTACGGCGTGGTGGCCGAGGTCAAGCAGGTGCTGCGCGTCTCCGGGGACCTTGTAAAGGTCCTGGTGGAGGGCAAGTACCGCGCAAAGCTCAGTGCACTGGATGCCAGCGGCGATTTTCTGCTTTCGGAGGTGCGCCCGGCCCCGGTGCGCGCAGGCAAGGCCGACGATGCCGTGGAGACCGAAGCGCTGCTGCGCGCCCTCAAGGCCGGGTTTGACGAGTACCTTGGCATGAACCCGCGCCTTGGCAAGGACGTGGTGTTTGCCATCGTTTCCAGCGACGACCCCGCCTTCCTCAGCGAGTACATGCCTGCAAACCTGCTGTTCCGCTACGAGGACAAGCAGGCTGTGATGGACGAGGGCACCCTGAACGGACGGCTGAAAAAGCTCATCGAGATGCTGCGCCGTGAGTGTCAGGTGATGAAAATTGAAAAGGAGATCGCGGAAAAGGTCAACGAGTCCATGGACAAGAACCAGCGCGATTACTACCTGCACGAACAGCTGCACATCATCAGCGACGAGCTGGGCGAGGGCGACGACACCCACGCCGAGGCCGACGAGTACCGCCGCAGGATCACCGGGCTGCACCTTGCCGAGGACAGCGAGAAGAAGCTGCTCAAGGAGGTAGACCGCCTTGCCAAGATGCAGGGCTCCAATCAGGAGGCAACGGTCATCCGCACCTATCTGGACACCTGCCTTGACCTGCCGTGGAACACCTTTACGGTGGACGACCTTGATATCAGCCGCGCACAGCAGATTTTGGACCGCGACCACTACGGCCTGAAAAAGGTGAAGGACCGCATTCTGGAAACGCTGGCCGTGCGCAAGCTGGCACCGGACGTGAAGGCACAGATCATCTGCCTTGTAGGCCCTCCGGGCGTGGGCAAGACCAGTATTGCACGCTCCATCGCCGAAAGTCTGGGCCGCAAGTATGTGCGCATCAGCCTTGGCGGCGTGCGGGATGAAGCCGAGATCCGCGGCCACCGCCGCACCTACATCGGCGCGATGCCCGGCAAGATCATCACTGCCATGATCTCTGCCAAGAGCGCGAACCCCCTCATGCTGCTGGACGAGATCGACAAGCTGGCAGGCGACTTCCGGGGCGACCCGGCCGCAGCCCTGCTGGAAGCGCTGGACCCGGAGCAGAACAGCACCTTCAACGATCATTTCATCGATATCCCGTTCGATTTGAGCCATGTGCTCTTTATCACCACGGCCAACGACCTTGGCAGCATCCCCGGCCCCCTGCGTGACCGCATGGACGTGATCGAGCTGCCCAGCTACACCCGCGTGGAAAAATACAACATTGCCCGCAAGCACCTGCTGCCCAAGCAGCTCAAGGCCTGCGGCCTGACCGGCAAGGTCACCCTGAGCCAGAGCGCGCTGTACGGCATCATCGACGGCTACACCCGCGAGGCCGGTGTGCGCAATCTGGAACGCACCATCACCAGCGTGCTGCGCAAGTGCGCCCGCAAGATCGCCGCAGGCGAGGTGGAAAGCGTCTCCGTTACCGGCACCATGCTGGAACAGCTGCTTGGCCCCCGCTTTGTCAAGCCCGACTTCCTCAACCGCACCAACGCGGTGGGCATCGCCAACGGTCTGGCATGGACCAGCGTGGGCGGCGAGACCCTGCCCATCGAGGTGCAGGTGATGGACAACGGCAGCGGCAAGATCACCGTCACCGGTTCGCTGGGCGACGTGATGAAGGAGAGCGCTCAGCTGGCCGTTACGTGGGTGCGCGTGCACGCCGCCGAGTACGGCATCGACCCGGAAAAGCTCAAGAAGTGCGACCTGCACATCCACGCCCCGGAGGGCGCAGTGCCCAAGGACGGCCCTTCTGCCGGTGTCACTCTGACCACGGCGCTGGTGTCCTGCCTGTCCGGCATCCCGGTGCGCGGTGATGTGGCCATGACCGGCGAGATCACCCTGCACGGCAACGTGCTGCCCATCGGCGGCCTGCGGGAAAAGAGCATGGCGGCCTACCGCGAGGGCATGAAGACCGTGCTCATCCCCAAGGACAACGAACCCGACCTGTATGAGGTGGACGACGAGGTGAAGAAGAACCTCACCTTCCTGCCCATGCAGAGCCTGACACAGGTGCTGAACGCGGCCCTGCTCAAGCCCCAGAACGCAAAGAAGGCCAAGGCTCCCAGCCGCACCCATGCAAAGAAAAAGGCGGCAGACGCCGCCATCGTGCCGCCCACCGCAGAAAAGCCCCAGCCCGGCGCGGTGTGCTGAGAATAATAGAAACCCTCTCAGTCACGGCTTGCGCCGTGCCAGCTCCCCCGAAGGGGGGAGCTTAAGGGATGTTTTCCACCAGATGAAAGAGCTCCCCCTTCGGGGGAGCTGGCGAGGAACGAAGTGACGAGACTGAGAGGGTTTGACGTACCACAAGAAAGGAAAGCTCCATGAATTACAACAAAGCTGATTTCATTGCCAGCTACGGCATTTCCAGCCAGCTGCCCGAGAGCGACCGCCCGGAGCTGAGCTTTTCGGGGCGGTCCAACGTGGGCAAATCCAGCCTCATCAATAAGCTGTGCAGCCGCAAAAACCTTGCCCGCGTGTCCAGTACGCCGGGCAAAACGGCCACCATCAATTTCTATTCGGTGGACGACTGCTACTTTGTGGACCTGCCCGGCTACGGCTACGCCAAGGTGAGCAACGCCGACCGTGAGCGCTGGGACGACCTCATCAACAGCTACTTTGAAGCACCCCGCCACCACACCCTGCTGGTGCAGCTGCTGGACTGCCGCCACGCCCCCAGCGCCGACGATGAGCAGATGCTGCGCTACCTGCACTATCACCAGATCCCCTACGTGGTGGCCCTGACCAAGGCCGACAAGCTCAAAAAGAGCCAGCTGGCCAAGACGCTGGAAGACTTTGAGAACCTCTGCCGCCCCTATGGCTGCCAGAAGGTGGTGCTGACCAGCGGCGAGAACGGCTACGGCATCCCGGAGCTGCAGGCGGTGCTCAATGCCGCTGTGGCCGGGGAACAGGAAGCGGAGTAAACCATGGCCTACAACGAATTTGCCTATTTCTACGATGAATTCAACGGCGAGGCCGATTATGATGCCCTGTATGCCCACATCCATGCAAAGCTCAAGGAGCACGGCATCCACGACGGCATCCTTGCCGACCTTGGCTGCGGCACCGGTGAGCTGACGTTGATGCTCACGCAGGCGGGCTATGATATGATCGGCATTGACCAGTCCGAGGAGATGCTCTGCGTTGTGCGCGATAAGGCCGAACAGCTGGGCCTTTCCGGCAGGCTGCTGCTGCTCCGGCAGGACCTGCTCAAGCTGGATCTGTACGGCACCATCCGGGGCGCGGTGTCCACCTTTGACACCTTCAACCACATCCCGGACCTCGACACCGCCATTGCCAACGCGGGCTTTTTCATGGAGAAGGGCGGCGTGTTCCTCTTTGATATGAACACGCCCTACAAGCACCGGAACGTGCTGGGCGACAACGCGTTCACCTTTGAGGAAGAGGATGCCGCCTGTGTGTGGCGCAACCACTACGATGCCGCCAACCGCCGCGTGGAGATCACCGTGGACATCGACTACCACGAGACCGGCGAGCACTTCCACGAGCAGTTCTGCGAGTACACCTATGACCTTGACACCATCCGCACCGCGCTGGAAAAGCACGGCTTTGCGCTGGAAAGCGTCTGCGACGGCGAGACCTTCGGCCCGCTGACCGAGGACAGCCAGCGCTATTTCTTCTGCGCAGTCAAGCAGTATACACAATTGGAGGGATAACTTTATGGCAAATCTGATCCGCGGCCTGTCGGAGAACGGCGGGGTCGTGTTCTGCGGCGTGGATTCCACCCAGATCGTCCGCAAGGCCGAAAAGCTGCACACCACAAGCGCCACCTGCAGCGCGGCACTGGGCCGTCTGCTCACCGGCGCGGCCCTGATGGGCTCCATGCTCAAGGACGACCGTGACCAGATCACCCTGCGTGTGTCCGGCGGCGGCCCGGCGGGCGTGGTCATTGCCTGCACCGACGGCACCGGCAACGTGAAGGGCTGCATCGATCACCCCTTGGTGGAGCTGCCCGCAAAGCCGAACGGCCACCTGGATGTGGGCGGCGCTGTGGGCAAAGACGGCGTGCTCACCGTCATCCGGGATAACCGTCTGCAGAAGGAGCCTACCGTGGGGCAGGTGCCGCTGGTCTCCGGCGAGATCGCCGAGGACCTGACCGCCTACTACGCCTACAGCGAGCAGGTGCCCACCGTCATGGCGCTGGGCGTGCTGGTGGACAAAGACCTGTCCATCCTGTGCGCAGGCGGCTTTATGGTGCAGCTGCTGCCCGGTGCCACCGATGCGGAGATCGATCAGCTGGAAAAGAATATCGCGGCCATACCGTCCGTCACCACCCTGCTGCACGAGGGCAAGACCCCCGAGGACATGATGCAGCTGGCGCTGGCGGGTTTTGAACCCAACGTGCTGGACGAGCGCGATGTGCACTACCAGTGCGACTGCAGCGCCGAGCGCACCAAGGAGATGCTGTTCAGCCTTGGCCGCAAGGAGCTGGTGAGGATGCGCGACGAGGACCCCGCCTGCGAGGTGGTGTGCCACTTCTGCCACAGCAAGTACCAGTACGACCTCAACGACCTGCTTGCCGAGTACGATGCGCAGGCGGCGGAACGTGCCGCTGCAGAGCAGGGGACTTGACAAACCGCTAAAAAACAACTATACTACAAATAGAAAAGGCGCTGTCCGCAATGGTCAGCTCCTTCCGGTTAGATCAATAAGAATGACCGCCACGGTTTGGAGATTGGGGCGGTCATTTCTTATTGTTATGGATCTCTTTGAAGATTGCCCATGCGATCTGAAATGTAATCCCAACTGTGCCGCCAACAATGACGAACAGCTGCAGAACATCGTTCAACACCATGATGCATCCCCCCTTCCGCGTTTGCGAACGGGGGAACAAACAATAAGCTTTTACGTCCCCCGGACGCTTGCCGGAGGGAAGCATGACCACCTGCGCTTGCAGACAGCACCTTAACGCCACCCTTTGGGGTGGTGTTTTTAGTTTAACATATTTTTTGGCGAATTACAACGGGAATCCTTTCACCCGCAGATGTCCGCTGCCACGGTGTAGGTGACGGTATAGTCCAGTACATTGCCGTTCACGGTGCAGTCCTCTTTGCGGGCGATGTGCTCCGCGTCCGGCCATGCGGCGTACAGCGCCTGCAGGCTCTGCAGCCGGGCCAGCGCGGCGGCCTGCGCTTCGGTGCGGTGCAGCGTTTCCGGCTGCTGCACATAGCGGCAGGTCTCCTCCACAGAGCAGGGCAGGGCAAGGCCCAGCAGCGGCACCTCCGGCTGGAAGTGCCGGAGGATCACCGCCGCATGTTCCGGCGCAGGCGCGGCGGGCAGGGGAAAGGTATGCCCGAACGCTGTCACCCGGTATGCGCGGGTGCACGCGCCGGTGTACTGCTGCACCGTCTCTTCCAAGGGCACGGTGCGGGTGTCGCTCCACTCAAACTGCGCAATCACCGTTCCGGCGGCGGGCGCAAAGATCAGGGTGCCGTCCCGCTCGGCGCGGGCTGTGCCAATGAGGCCCTGCCCGGCTTCCACCTGCTGGCCCGGCTGCACCAGCATGGTGCCGCTGGTAAGGTTCGTGCGCAGAACAGTGCCGCTGCATCTGGCCCGGATGCCGTGCAGCGTTCCGGCGGCAATGTCCGGCTTGGGCCTGGCCGCGGCGGCTTCCACCACCAGCCGCCCTTTGGCAAAATTCAGGCTGGCCCAGGAGAACTCGCCGCTGTGCAAAAGGGCGTACTCCCCGGCGGTGAGCTTTGCCTCGGTCACAGCCGCACCGGGCTGCAGGCCCGCTTCCCGCAGGACGGCGCAGGCCCGCGCAGCCTGTCCGGTGGTGAGGGAAGAGGTGTCCGCATACCAGACGAACTGCTGTGCAAAGAGCAGCAGCGGCACAAACACCGTCAGCCCCGCCCAAAGCCCGGCCCGGCGCAGCAAGGGGCGCAGGCAGAAATACAGCCCCAGCTTCCGGCGGATGCGCAGCCGCACCCGGTGCTTGCGGGCCAGCGCGGCAAGGCGCGGGTACTGCCACGCGGCGCACCGCCCGCCAAACCCTCCCGGCAGGGCCGTGACCCCGTAGGGATGCAGCCCGGCCCGGGCGGCAGCGGTAAGCAGGGCTTCGGTGCTGCCATTGCATGCGGTGAACTCCACCGCGGCCCAAAGGCTTACCGGTTCCATGAGCACCTCCTAGTCATCCGCAAAGTCCGTGCGCACGAACCGCCCCCGCAAGGTCAGGCGGCTGGCGGTAAGGGTGACGATCTTCAGCCCGTCGCCGTAGATGGTCAACCGGCCATGGGGCATCTGCAGGCACAGCCGGTCGGGGCTGTAGGTCAGGATGCGGCAAAAGTGCTCCACCTCCATGCGGCCCCCGCTCAGGTAGACGGCAGGGGCGTGGTAAAAGCCCTGCGGCGGCTGACGGAACAGCAGGGCCAGCCAGCTTTGCAGCAAAAGCCGCTTTTTGCGCTTGGCACACATCCCATTCCCTCCCATCCCGCAGTTCTGCCCGCGGCGCGCTGCTACATATATATGGATGCGGAGGGCTGAGTTATGAATCGAAGCTGGAATTTCCGGCGGGGCGTGCTGCTGGCGCTGGCAGGGTACACGGCGTTTCTGGTGTTTGCCGCGCCGCAGCGCTGTGCCGATGCCCTGCAGGCGGGGCTGCGGCTGTGCGGCGGGCCGCTGCTGGTATCGCTGTTTCCGTTCCTCATCGTATCGGCGCTGGCGGCAGGCTGCGGGGCCGGGCAGTGGCTGGGCTTTGTGTTCCGGCCTGCGGCGCGGCTCATGGGCATCCGGGCAAAGGGCGCGGGCGGCGTGCTGCTCATTGGGGCCTTGGGGGGCTTTGCACCGGCGGCGGTGGCTGCGTCCGAAGCCGTGCGCACCGGTCAGCTCACCTCCCGGCAGGCCTCGGCGCTGCTGCCCGCCTGTGTGTGCAGCGGGCCGTCCTTTGTCATCCTCACGGTAGGGCAGCAGATGCTGGGCAGCCGCGCGGTGGGGGTGCGGCTGTTTGCGGCCCAGCTGCTGGCGGGATACCTCACGGCGGCGCTGCTGTGCAGGATGCAGGGCGGGGCCGGGCAGGCTCCACCCGCGCAGGGGGAAACCATTCAGCTGCCCGCACTGGACGCGGTGATCGCGCAGGCGGCAGTGACCTACCTGAAGCTCTGCGGCTTTGTGCTGTACTTCCGGCTGCTGGCGGCAGGGTGCGGGGCATTGCTGCCACAGCCGTGGGCGGCGCTGCCCGCCATGCTGCTGGAAGTGTGTTCCGGCTGCGATCAGGCCGCCCGCACCGGGCTGTGGGCCAGCACGCTGTGCTGTGCGGCGCTCAGTGTGCAGGGGGTGTCGGTACTTTTGCAGGTGCGCACCATCTGCCCGGCCGAGATCTCGCTGCGGCCTTTGCTGGCAGCGCGGGCGGTGCATCTGCCGCTTTCGGTGGCGCTGTTCTGGCTGGGCAGCACCGTGCCGGTGCAGGCCGTGCAGACCTTTACCACCCTGACCGAACGGGTGGTGGTGCTGCGCCGTGTCCCGCTGGACTGCGCCCTGCTGGCCTTTGCCGTGTGCTGCATCACGGTGGAGGAGCTGGCGAGAAGTTAAGGTGCGGGCCGCGTGCTGGGCTGTGGGCTGGGAGTTTCTCCAGCGAATGTCCGGGAAGTGGGGCCCCGTGCGTAAGCACAGGGGCGGAACCGTGGGTTCCGGGCTGTTCGCGGAGAAAGCTGCCAGCACGCAGCCTGCGGTTTCAGGGAACTTTATCAGGTGCTACTGTAGGAGCGTTATCTGAGCAAGTTTAAACTTTTAAATGATACAACGATTGAAAAGTAACTTTGTCAAGGTGAGAAAGTTCCATTGTTCTGAGAAAGTTCCAACTTTGTCAAATATCCGAACTTTGTCAAGCTGACAAACATCAAATTTATAACGTAGATAAGTATTTAAAATGGAACTTTGTCAGATGTTTCTCCACAGTAGCAGGTATACCAGCGATTCCTGCCATCTTTTCCACGTATCGCTTGCTTTGCGATTTGGCTGGACTTCGTGAGGTCACTGTACACACGGTTGTATGTACTGTCACTGCACCCAATCTCCCGCAGGACGGCGGCGCGCAGCTCGTTGCTGGGCATCGACCCAAGGCGGCTCTCGGACAGAACGTTCAGGATGGCGCTGCGGGTGTCCTGCCGGGTCTCCGCCGTGCGCACCCGCCGCTCCTCAATGAAGTCGGCATCCTTCTTGTCGGTGTAGCCGTCAAACACGGCCCGCGCGGTCTTTACGCCCTCCACCTCCACATCGTCGATGTGCAGCAGCACCGTCTGCTGGGGGCGGGCGTAGCTGTTTTTTTCGTGGCTGAGATAAATTTTGCCGTCGTTCTTGGCGCGGCCCATCATCAGCACGCTGCGGGCCATGTCCCAGATATCCGAGCTGTCGGCCAGACGTGCGCGGCCGGAAACGCCCTGCTTTTTGTTGGAGTGCATCACGATGAGCACCGCGCAGCCCTGCTTTGCGGCAATGGCGCGCAGCGGCAGCAGGGCACTGCGCATCTGGTTGCGGCTTGCCATCTCCACATCGGCGGGCAGAAAGCTCTGCAGCGGGTCCACGATGAGCAGCAGCGGCCCGGCCTTGGCAGCAAAATCCGCCAGTGCCTGATCCTTGAGGGTAAGGGGCTGGCCGGTCTTGCCAAAGTAGTCGTCGGCGGTCAGCACCAGCACCCGGTTCATGTCGGCCCCGGCCGCCAGCAGACGGGCCTTGAGCACCTTGCCGGGGTCGTCCTCGCCCGCAAGCAGCAGCACCTTGCCGGTCTGCTGCGGCGGCAGCGGAAAAAAGCCGGAGGTCTTGCCCGCCGTCACATAGGCAATGAGCTGTGCCTGCCAGATGCCCTTGCCGGTGCCGCCGTCGGCACCCAGCAGCGACACTTCGCCCAGCGGCAGCAGCTGCGGCACCAGCCACGCCACGCTCTGCATGGGCACATCGGCCAGCAGGCCGGGCTGCGCCGCGCTGCCCTCCAGCGCAAGCTTGCGCTGCTTTGCGTCCGCGTTCACGGCTGCCATAAAGGCTGCGGGGTCGGCCTGCCACGCCTGCTTGCAGGTGTTGAGCCATTGATCGATCTTGTAATTGACGGCGGGCAGCTGCATGTTGCAGGCTGCGCCGCGCACGTCGTCCAGCAGGTCTTCCCGTGCAGCCGGGTCGGTCTGGTGGAACATTACCGCAAAGGTCAGGCGGCTGAACAGCTGCTGCTCGGTCCTGCAGGCATCCAGCATGTTCAGAAAGTCTGTGCGGTCCTGAATGGATACTCCCAAAATACATTTCTCCTTTCGCTGTGGTTTATAACTGGAAGCAAAACCAAATGTTGTTGCAATAAGTATAACTCTGAAAAAACAACGTGTCAACAAATAGTTTTTGCGCAAAAAGCCACAGCTTCCGGGGTGAAAATGCACAGGAAAATGGGGAAAGAAAAAGAGAAGGCGGGCACCTTCTCTTGACAAAACGGCAAAAAATAACTATACTACAAATAGAAA